>PDWJ01024890.1_pt1 | contig 12965 bp, 11 predicted proteins | sample 1430881 | NCBI WGS metagenome assembly PDWJ01 (sample SAMN01162460, study PRJNA174530) | Oral metagenome, whole genome shotgun sequencing project. | biome: Marine environment; feature: Marine mammal; material: Swab sample of the gingival sulcus; isolation source: swab sample of gingival sulcus... | reverse complement strand
GTAATCAATATCCTGCTTCACTATATGTGATTATTGTTATTTAATAAAAGGTTTTAATACATCATCAAGATTAGGCTTACCTATTTCCTGAAGGTCATAAGTCACCCGCACAGATGGCTGTTTGATATCAATAATACGACGTAAATCTATGGGTGTACCAATGATGACCACATCGCAATCTACTTTTTTGATGGTAGCTTCCAGATCTTTGACCTGTTGCTCACCATACCCCATAGCCGGTAAAAGAATACCTATATCAGGATATTTTTTAAAGGTCTCAGTAATTGTTCCTACAGTATAATCTCTGGGATCAACTACATTCAACGCACCAAATTTTTCAGCCGCAACCATACCGGCTCCATAGGTCATCTCACCATGGGTTAAAGTAGGGCCATCTTCTACGACCAAGGCTTTTTTGCCGAAAATCAAAGAAGTGTCTTCTACTGCTACCGGAGATGCTGCATCTATCACAACAGCTTTGGGGTTCAGTTCTCTGATGTTTTGACGTACTTCTTCAATATCATCAGGATCAGCAGTTTCTATTTTATTGATGACTATAACGTCTGCCATAAGTAAGTTGGTCTCACCCGGATAGTATAGTCTTTCATGTCCCGGTCTGTGTGGATCTACCACTACAATATTCAAATCGGGTTTATAGAACGGCATATCATTATTACCACCATCCCACAAGATAATATCGGCTTCTTTTTCAGCTTCACGTACTATCGCTTCATAGTCCACACCGGCATAAATAATCGTTCCGGTCACAATATGAGGTTCGTATTCTTCCATTTCTTCTATGGTGCATTCGTGCTTTTTTAGATCCTCAATACTGGCATAGCGTTGCACGGCTTGTTTAGCCAAATCACCATAAGGCATCGGATGACGGATAGCCGCTACTTTTAAGCCCGCATCTTTTAAGATTTGTGCCACACGTCTTGTAGTCTGACTTTTACCACAACCTGTACGAATAGCACCTACGGCAATAACAGGTTTGGTAGATTTTATCATGGTAGGATAACCACCCAACAACTTGAAATGGGCACCCCACGCCATGACTTTAGATGCTTTATTCATCACTTCCACATGATGGATGTCTGAATAAGAGAACACGACTTCTTCTACCCGGTGTTTTTCAATAAGCGCTTTTAATTCACTTTCATCATAGATAGGAATACCATCAGGGTACAAATCACCTGCCAATACAGCAGGATATTTACGTCCTTCTATATCAGGTATCTGGGTAGCAGTAAAGGCAACAACATCATATTTGTCATTGTCTCTGTAAATCATATTGAAATTATGGAAGTCTCGACCGGCAGCCCCCATAATGATGGTTTTAATTCTTTTCATGATTGATAAAATTTGAAATTTATTAAAAATGTTTGATACCCCTACAAATCTACATCGGCTTTCTCTTTTAAATCATTCTTTCAATTAATAAAATCCAAATTGTTGTTGGTATGATAATGTTTGAAAAAAATACACACACATAAGAAAGAAATCAATTAAGAATCTGCTTATTGTGCAAATATCATAAAAAAAGTCGCTCAATGAAATGACAAGTATCATTTTATTGAGCGACCAGCTAAAATTTCATATTTTGTTAACGTTTGTCCAAAGGGACAAAAGCTCTTTCATGATGCCCCATGTATAACTGTCTGGGGCGACCAATAGGCTCATTGTTATTACGCATCTCACGCCATTGAGCTATCCAACCCGGCAAACGACCGATAGCAAACATTACTGTAAACATCTCTACCGGAATACCCAAAGCTTTGTATATAATTCCTGAATAAAAATCGACGTTGGGGAACAATTTTTTATCAATAAAGTACTGATCCTGACGGGCTACCTGCTCCAAACGTTTAGCCAAATCTAATAACGGATCATCAATACCGAGTTTGTCCAATACAGCATCTGCACTGTCCTTGATAATCAATGCCCGGGGATCAAAGTTTTTATATACACGGTGACCGAATCCCATAAGACGGAACGGATCTGATTTATCTTTAGCTTTAGCGATATATTTATCCACATCACCACCATCGGCTAAGATGCTTTCAAGCATTTCTATTACCGCCTGATTGGCACCACCATGTAAAGGTCCCCACAGAGCCGAAACCCCGGCAGACACAGAGGCAAACAAACTGGCATGTGATGAACCGACTAACCTCACTGTAGAAGTGGAACAGTTTTGTTCATGATCCTGATGTAAAATCATCAATTTTTCCATGGCTTTATTGACCACATCATCTTTTTTGTATTTTGAAGTGGGCTCCTTAAAGAGCATCATCATAAGATTGTCTATATAGCACAATTCATCATCGGCATAGTTAAGTGGTTTACCGGTATTCTTCGCATGTGCCCACGCTGCCAAAACCGGGAACTCTCCCATTACTCTACATATAGCCGAGTACATTTCTTCTTCAGAAGTGGCTTTTCTCAAATCGGGATAAAAAGCAGTTAATGAAGCGGTCAATGCAGACAACACCCCCATAGGATGTGCCGAACGCGGGAAACCATCGAGAATATTTTTCATTTCTTCATTGACAAGATTTTTCTTTTTTATGTCAGCATCAAATTTTTCAAATTGGGCTTTAGTCGGTAATTCTCCAAAGATAATCAGATAAGCTACTTCCAGAAAACTTGCTTTATTTGCTAAATCCTCTATGGCATAACCGCGGTGACGCAACACGCCTTTTTCACCATCTAAAAATGTTATTTCACTGGAACACGATCCCGTGTTTTTAAATCCCCTGTCCAGCGTGATAATACCTGTTTTTGATCTTAATTTTGAAATATCTATAGCAATTTCGTTTTCCACCCCGACTTTAACCGGCAATTCAAACTTCTGTCCTTTGTATTCAAAAGTTCCTGTATCTGACATGTTTTTTTGTAATTTTTAGTTATGTATTTTTTGTAAAATTAAAGTGTAAAATTGAGCAGGTTTTCAAAACAAGTGACAATCATAAAATTGTCCAATCTGCAACAAACTCCATTAATTTGCTGCAAAAGTAACAAATTTTCATGAATTTTTTAATCTTTTTTACTGACTATCTAAAAATGACTGTTATAAATATAAAAATAATCAACAAGATTTCAGCATAAAAACTCAAGTGAACAAAGCCTACGCATCTTTATAAATTCTGTCATTAGGTTGTTATAATAACATTATTTTATTACTAGATTATGAATAGATTAAGAATAACTGTAAAATATTAATAATTAGATTATTATGACATTGAGAATTAAATCACTTATTGACTGCGTCTTATTCACCAATGGATTATATGCAAAAAAAGCATATATTTGCTCAATACAAGACTTTGTATTTAACAAGGACTGCCTTCCAACCAAAAAATAATCACCATAGCACGTATGGTACTAAAAAAAATCTAAGAAAAATGAGCAGTTTTAAAGCAGTTGCAATATAACCGGGAATCCTACGACTACCACGCGTAAGACACCCATTTATTTGATGTTTGAATCCACCGGGTTTGATGATGATTTGTATTATTATATGTTTTCGCCTAATAAATGTTTCAGTGGCGAGATTATCTTTTATGACCGGGATCTCTTAAAAACGTTGTTTAAAGTAGAATTTCACAAAGCCTATGTCGTAGGTCTTGAGGAGCGTTTTAACCACAATGACAACTTACCTTTACACATCAACCTGGCAATAACCTGTGGGGCAATCAAAGCGCGGGATGCTAAAAAAATTGAAAAATGGGTACCGGAAGATCCGTTTAAGGAAGTTGCACCTACGGTGATAGAAGAAGTTGAGGAAGAAACGGAAGAACAGAAAGAAACTGACTTAAAATTCACAGCATCATTTGAAAGACTCGACAGTTATCAGGGGGAATTTGGATTTGACTGGATGCGTGACAATTACAATGAAATTTGCAATGATTATGCAAAGCTAAAAAAAGAATATACCCCAACGACCATTGAAGGCAGAGAATACTTTGTACCCTGGTTAAGCATGTTCCCTAACCAAAAAAACGTAACACTAAAGCTATCCATTACCGAACTTGAAGGTAAAGCAAAAGATACCGACATTATAAAACTATCCTCTGAGGACGGTGTTAAATTTGAACCCAACGAATTTAAAGTCTCTGAAGCCAATGGTAAAGAGATTACAATCACTTGCGAAAAACCTTTAAAAAAGGATACACCTATTTCACTGTTTAACAAAGACGACAAAGAAGTTGGAAGAATCAATATCTTTAAAAATGCCAACCACGAGCAACTACATTTTAATATTACACCTGTTCGCATTCTGCGAAGCGTTGACACAGAACATGATAAAGAAACTATTGAAAAAATGATGGATTTAGGTTTTGGCGATTCCGGTAAAGATATCGCCGGTGATTTAAAAAATCTGGAAACCTATCTCAATGAGCATTCACTTAACCAAGCGCTATTGAAATGTAGTATTGGCAAGGTTTATGATGTTGTAATAAATGAAGATAAATGGATTGACGATGACTTGATTATAGATGATGGTTGTGTTTTTAAAGGAAACTTATTGGACATATTTGAAAAAAAATTTAAAGAACAGCATCCCAAAGCCTTTAAAAACAGAGGAATTACTGTATTTCTTTCACCCTTAAAAAATGTTAAAGAGGGTGAGGATGGTTTAGAAGAAATAGGAGGTTATGGAAATATTGGAGATATTGACTCTAAGAATTTAGCTATATTCTACTCAAACCTATGGAACAAAGAAACATTTGCACATGAAATAGCCCATGTCGCCGGTTTAGAACACTCGTTTAAAGAGAAAGAAAACCTAAACGATTTAGATGTTTTTGAACGAAATAGATTTATAAAGCAAGTAGATCAAGCTATACAGTCTATGATAGAGGATAATTATCCCAAAAAAGACATTGCTGATTTTTGGAACAAACACAAAAAAAACTATGCTAAATACAGGAGCCAACTTAACATATATTATAGAAACCTCCATAAATTTAAAAAAACTCAAACTGACAACTTTATGGATTATTATAATAAACGGAAAGCATTCTGGAAATTTCAATGGAAAGCATTACAAGATGATGTTTTAAAGTTTTATAAACAGTAAAATTATTAACATGAAAAAACATATACTTTATTTAATTCTATTGTTTAGTTTTTCATCTTTTTCACAAAAAATAATTTTTGACCCAATAGTAGCGCCTATTCATTCATATAGGATGAAAATAGAAAACAAAAATGGAATTTCATTTTATCAACATAAAGATGATTTAAGTTCACTTGATGGCAATTATAAAATTAGCATCTTCATTAAAGATGTAAATGCTAAAGACATTTATATTGTTGAAAATGGAGTAGGCAGAATGACTTTACAATATGATTTACCTGATAGTGGCTACATACGTACTAACATAGTTAATAGTGGTGTTTTTATAAACGGCTATAAAAACGGTTTGTGGAAAACCACTTATAAAAACAAGCTCGTCAAAACAGAAAATTGGCGTAAAGGTTTGGCGATAGGCAGGTACAGGGTCTATAATACCAAAGGTGAATTACTCTATAAAACCAGCTTCGGAAACTACGGTCATGGAAAATATAAAGACTATTACTACAACACAGGGCAACTAAAACAAGAAGGTTCTTACGAAAACGGTAAAAAACAAGGTGAATGGTGCGATTATGACAAAAAAGGCAATTTAATCAAAACCACTTACTACGACCAAGGCGTTCCAAAAACAGACTAAAGCAATAGTTTCTAAAAGTATAAAAAAGTTATTTTGAAAAACTCAATGGAAAGCATTACAAGATGATGTTCTAAAGTTTTATAAACAGTAAAATATTAACATGAAAAAACATATTCTTTATTTAATTCTATTGTTTAGTTTTTCTTCTTTTTCACAAAAAATAACTTTTGAACCAATAGTAGCGCCCATTCAATCATTTAGGATAAAAATAGAAAATAAAAATGGGATTTTATTTTATCAGCATGATAAAAGTTTAAACCCACTTAATGGCGATTATAAAATTAGCATCTTCATTAAAGATGTAAATGCTAAAGACATTTATATTGTTGAAAATGGAGTAGGCAAAATGACTTTAAAATATGATTTACCATATAGTGGCTACATACGTACTAACATAGTTAATAATGGTGTTTTTATAAAAGGCTATAAAAACGGTTTGTGGAAAACCACTTATAAAAACAAGCTCGTCAAAATAGAGAATTGGCGTAAAGGTTTGGCGATAGGCAGATACAGGGTTTATAACACCAAAGGGGAATTACTTTATAAAACCAGCTTTGGTAAATATGGTCATGGTCAATATAAAGACTATTACTACGACACAGGGCAACTAAAACAAGAAGGCGCTTACGAAAACGGTAAAAAACAAGGTGAATGGTGCGACTATGACAAAAACATCATTACTAAATTACTTTTACTACTTTTTATTTTAAACAGTAATTCTATTTGTAGTCAACAAAGAAATCTTCAACTTCCTCCTATAAGTTTAAATTCATTATTTTTAAACACTGAAATAAGAAATGGAATAGAATTTTATTCTTATAACTATGAAAATAAAAAAATCGAGAATAACAAGCTGTATCGAATTTATTATAAAACCATTCAAAAACTCAATCATCATCCCAATGACATTATAAGACCTACATCTGATTTTGCTCATGGGCAGTTTACAGAGATAACTTCAACAGGTTATTTTATAAACAATTTAAAAAACGGGCTTTGGAAAACCACCTATAAAAACAAGCTCGTCAAAACCGAAAATTGGCGTAAAGGTTTGGCGATAGGCAGGTACAGGGTCTATAACACCAAAGGGGAATTACTCTACAAAACCAGCTTTGGGAAATATGGTCATGGAAAATATAAAGACTATTACTACAACACAGGTCAACTAAAACAAGAAGGCTCTTACGAAAACGGTAAAAAACAAGGTGAATGGTGCAACTATGACAAAGAAGGCAATTTAATCAAAACCACTTACTACGACCAAGGCATTCCAAAAACTGACTAAAGCAATAGTTTCTAAGAGCATAAAAAATTTATTTTGAGAATTTCAATAGAAAGTTATACAGTCATAAATCATAATTATAACTCATGAAACAGTTTATAATACTTGCTTTTTTTATCTTAAATACACAAAATTCGATAAAAGGTTAAACGGAAAGTATGCTATTTTTAAAAAGAAAATAATCAAATCTGATATTCCTCTAATGTCATTTGAAAATTATATAGTAGATGAAGGTGTTTTTATAAAAGGCTATAAAAACGGTTTGTGGAAAACATTGTATAAAAACAAGCTCGTCAAAACCGAAAATTGGCGTAAAGGTTTGGCGATAGGCAGGTACAGGGTCTATAACACTAAAGGTGAATTACTCTATAAAACCACCTTTGGAAAATATGGTCATGGTAAATATAAGGACTATTACTACAACACAAGTCAACTAAAACAAGAAGGCTCTTACGAAAACGGTAAAAAGCAAGGTGAATGGTGCGACTATGACAAAGAAGGCAATTTAATCAAAACCACTTACTACGACCAAGGCGTACCAAAAACAGACTAAAAAATTACAAACAAAGTTGTTCAGCTCAAGCCGGTTAATCACAACTTTTACTCAACCTCTACTTCATCAACAAAAATAAATGCTTTACCTTCATAAGGGTAACCTTGATGCCATTCAGGTAACAAACCGTAATTTTTAGCCTCAACTTTCAGGTAACGTGCGGTTTGATCAGACACCTCAAGTGTAAACGGGTGAACCATTACCTCGTAATTTTTATAATCAACAGTGTTAGCAACACTTCCTATAGGGGTAAAATCCTGTCCATCTTGCGAGACGTAATAGTTAACTTGTGTAGGCATCAGGATCCATGCACGTGTATCTTGTAGAAATGTGGTCGTTATATGATGGATTGACCGGGATTGCTGCAAGTCAACAACCGCTATAAAATCGGTATCCTGATAACCTTGCCAACCACCTTTTTTCCAGTTGGTATCACCCTTAACCCCATCAACCAAACCTAAGGCACCACCACCGTGATATTGCGGATTATATGCAGACAAAAGTTCTACCGTATAGTTATTGGGTTTTTTATAAAATTTGGCTTTAACCGTTTTACTCTCATACTGACCTTTTAACGCTCTCACATGAACGGTAGCAGTTTCAGTCAGATAAATTGGTTGGTTTTTATACAATTGAAAATGCAAAGGCATATCTTCTCTTTCAACCGCATATTCCAGAATAACACCGGTATTTTTATGGTTTAATGTTACAGGCAAAGACGTTTCAAAAACATTTGAAGAAGCTTCAATGGTGGGAACGATTACTATGGGATATTTATACTGGAATACGTTATTAGGTGTTGTTTTATAGCCCAAACGTTTAAGAATATTCTTATCCGTTTGTTCATTGATGATCTGCGATGTTCCATCCTCAAAATGCATAGTCGCTTCAAATTGCGGTTTAATGACCTGCCATTCTTCACCGCCCGGATTGATTTGGTATAAACCTAAACTGGACAACACATACCATGCACTCATCTGCCCGCAATCTTCATTCCCAATCAAACCATCGGGAGCATTTTTATAAAAATCCTTTAGAATACGGTCAACCAGTCGCTGTGTTTTGCCGGGTTTACCGATAGCATTGTATAAATAAGCTATATGATGGCTGGGTTCATTGCCATGTGCATATTGTCCTATAAGACCTGTGATATCTACCTGATGACGTCCGGTAGTTTGGCTATCGGTATTGAATAGAATATCGAGTTTTTGTTCAAATTCCATAGAACCGCCGTAAGCCTCTACCATGCCCGGAATATCATGCGGAACAAAGAAAGTATATTGCCAGCAATTGCCTTCTGTATAATTATTGTTAACCTCTTTGGGATCAAAAGGTTTTTGCCAACCTCCATTTTGTTTAGAACGTATAAAGCCTGTTTCCGTATCAAAAAGATTTTTCCAATACTGTGATCGCTTCACAAATACCCTGTAGGTATCACGGTCATCCAGTTGTAATGCCATCATGGCAATACACCAATCATCATAACAATACTCTAAGTTTTTGGACACACTCTCATGTTCGTCATCTACGGTAATTTGCGCATTATTCTGATAAGCATCCAAACCCAAATGATCCAATGTAGCTGAATGTATAGCCGCCTCCATAGCTTTTTGATAATCAAAACCTGTAATACCCTTGACCATAGCATCTGCCATGACCGAGACCGCATGATAACCAATCATACAATCAGTTTCATTACTCGCCAATTCCCAGACCGGTAAACGTCCACTCTGCTCATATTGAACCAGCATAGTCCTGATAAAATCAACCGTACGTTCACGTTCTATCAAAGTGTAAAGCGGATGCGTAGCCCTAAAAGTATCCCACAATGAAAATACCGTATAGTAATCAAAATCATCAGCCATGTGCAGGTTTTGATCCATACCACGGTATTGACCATCTACATCTTCAGCAATATTAGGCTGCAACATGGTATGGTATAAGGCCGTATAAAAAATGGTTTTTTGTTCCTGATCATCGGTTTTGATGTCAATTTTTGACAATTGCATATTCCAGATAGCCTTAGCTTCTTGTTTGACCCGGTCAAAATCCCAATCGACAATTTCTCTGCTGTTCTTTTGCGCGCCTTCATAACCGGTAAATGAAAGAGAAACTTTCACCAATAATTGTGCTCCACTCTTAACTTTTTTCTCTATAACCATCATCAAACGATTGCCTTCTCGCGACGTATAAACATCATCAGATTTCTTATCAGAAATAACTTCTTTCAGCTTGACAGGCTCATTAAATTCTATTAATGCAAATACATACTGGTTCTGCGCCCAAGCTTTGGAACGGCGTTTGACTAAAATTTTATGCTCATCCAAAACTTTTATCTCACCTTCCAATAAATAATCCCGGTGATTCAAATCCAGTAATATATGTGCTTTGCCTTTGTCGTTAAACGTATAGCGGTGAAAGCCCACACGGGTTGTTGCGGTCAACTCAACATCAATATTTGTATCATCCAAGTGCACTTTGTAGTAACCCATAGATATGATCATCCTGATAGGCGTAACCGCTACAGCCTTCCCAACTTCCATCTATACGGGTATCAGGGGAGACTTGCACCATACCAAAAGGCAGGGTAGCTCCGGGATACGTATGTCCGGTACCACCGGTACCGATCATAGGGTTGATATAATCTGCGTAAACATTGTTTTGCGCCCATACACCTATGGTACTCAGTAGAAAAATTAAAACAAAAATACCGGCTTTGTTTAGTTGGGAATTATTTGTCATAGATAATCAATATATTTTTAACAAATATACAATATAAATGCATACTATTTGCCCTGAGTACAAGCTTAATCAATCTCCTTTTTCCTTTTAAACCAATAATATAAAAAAGGAAAGCGCTTCAGGGATATACCCTAAAACGCTTTTATTAAAAAAATCTGGTTAGATTCTAATTGAGACTCTGTACCATTTGTACTTTATTACCACCAACAATGATGGCTTCTTCATTCAACGGAATCAATTTATGGTGACGTTGTGGCAATGACTTTTCTAAGCCTTTATGTACATTGTCCATTTTTACGATAGGATGTACTTTTAAATACGCCCCTAAAACCACCATATTGAAAATCTTTCTGTTTTTCAATGCTGAGGCTTCTTTAGCCCCTTCTATAATAGCTATATTGATGTCTTTACGTGTGGGCGGATGTGTAATCCCGTTGGGATCGTACAACAACAAACCTCCGGGTTTGACCATGTTTTCAAACTTATCCATTGATTGTTGGTTAAGCACTATCGCCGTGTCAAATTCATTCAAAATAGGTGAACAGATACGGTCGTCACTCAAAATCACAGATACGTTGGCAGTACCACCACGCATCTCCGGACCATAAGAAGGCATCCAACTTACTTCCTGACCTTGCATGATGCCAGAATAGGCTAATATTTTTCCCATAGACAATACACCTTGCCCACCAAATCCTGCTATGATTATTTCTTCAGTCATTTGTTATAATTTTAATGTTTTTTGTTATTGGTTGATTTACCTTAAATTGTCAATGTCAATGCGCTTTTCATTAAAACATAACATCTAATTGATGCTATCAATTAACACCATAACCCATTAACTATTGACTTAAACGCTTACTGAATTGATTACTTTTTGATGTCTCCCAACGGGAAATATTCAGTCATGTTTTCATCCAGCCAATTATTGGCTTGATCCGGTGTCATTTTCCAACCAGAATTACAATTGGACAATACTTCTACAATTGATAATCCTTTATTATCACGTTGGTTTTCAAAAGCTTTTTTGATAGCTCTTTTACATTTGTTAACCAAATTAGGCTTATGAACCGCTTGTCTTGTGGCATAACATACACCAGGCAATGCAGCAACCATTTCTGTGATTTTCAATGGATAACCCATACTTTCTACGGCTCTACCATAAGGAGAGGTTGATGATTTCATACCTTCAAGAGTAGTTGGAGCCATTTGACCACCGGTCATCCCGTAAATACCATTATTGATGAAAATGATTACAATATTTTCCCCGCGGTTACAAGCGTGAATAGTTTCAGCAGTACCAATAGCCGCTAAATCACCGTCACCTTGGTAGGTAAACACATATACGATGCACTACACCGTGACCACAACCCGGGCAATAACTCAGGGTTGCATCGGTCATATTTTCCGTTTTTTCAAAAACTTTTTTACCCTTTTGAATAATCTCTTCGGGTGTTATAACAGAAGTTGTCATTTTTAAATGTTTTTTTAACCACTTACTAATAAGCAGTTATTTATAATTAATGTTTAAAGATTGAAATCTTTTTTTAATTCGTCATATACTTGTCCGGGACTAGCCATCATACCTCCCATTCTACCATAATAATGCACCGGAACTTTACCGTTGACCGCTAATCTTACGTCTTCTACCATTTGACCGGCGTTCATTTCTACAGTTAAGAATCCTTTGACCTGGTCAGCATATTTAGCAATAACTTTTTTAGGGAATGGCCATAAAGTAATCGGTCTGATAAGTCCCACTTTAATTCCTTCAGCTCTGGCTACTTGTACAGTTTTTTGACTGATTCGGGCACTACTTCCGAAAGCTACAATAATATATTCAGCGTCTTCACACATGATTTCTTCATGTTCTACTTCTTTCTCTTCTATCTCACGGTATTTAGCTTGTAGATGCTCATTGTGTTTTTCCATCACTTCAGATTTTAAGTTCAGCGAAGTGATGATATTACGTTCTCTGCCTTTTTTACCGGTAGTTGCCCATTCACCAAATTTCTCTATTATTTCTTCATTGGTCATTCGTTCTTGTTGATCCGGTAAATAAACTTTTTCCATCAATTGTCCGATAGCACCGTCTGCTAATATCATCGCCGGATTTCTGTATTTAAACGCCAATTTAAAAGCTTTATCCACAAAATCAGCCATTTCCTGAACTGTAGAAGGTGCTAAAACGATCAAGCGGTAATCACCGTGACCACCACCTTTGGTCGCTTGGAAATAATCTGCCTGAGAAGGTTGGATGGTTCCCAAACCAGGGCCACCACGCATAACATTGACTACTAAACAAGGTAATTCTGCACCGGCGATATAAGAAATTCCTTCTAATTTCAAACTCACACCGGGACTTGATGATGAGGTCATTACTTTTTTACCACATCCGGCAGCACCATAAACCATATTGATGGCGGCTACTTCACTTTCTGCCTGTAGCACTTCCATACCGGTTCGTAATTGTGGTTGTTCCAACATAAGGTATTCAATAACCTCTGATTGCGGGGTAATGGGATAACCAAAGTAAGCATCCACACCGGCTCTAATAGCCGCTTCAGCTAAAGCTTCGTTACCCTTCATTAATTTTAATTCATCCATTGTTTTTAGGTTATAAGTTAAATTAAAATGCAGCTATCAATACTACATTGATTAGGAT
>PDWJ01004161.1_pt1 | contig 12966 bp, 9 predicted proteins | sample 1430881 | NCBI WGS metagenome assembly PDWJ01 (sample SAMN01162460, study PRJNA174530) | Oral metagenome, whole genome shotgun sequencing project. | biome: Marine environment; feature: Marine mammal; material: Swab sample of the gingival sulcus; isolation source: swab sample of gingival sulcus... | reverse complement strand
AAATAAAAAAGATGGAAGAAAACCTAAAAGAAAGTACAGGCGTGGATTTTGTTAGGTTAGGGCTTTCAATTTTATTCATGGTAGCAGTATTTATTTATAGTTTTTCATCTTCAAGAGGCATATCTAATCATGTTTTTTTGGTTGTTGCTGCACTTTTTGGTGCATATATGGCAATAAACATTGGTGCAAATGATGTTGCTAATAATGTTGGTCCTTCTGTTGGTTCTAAAGCTTTAACGATGATGGGGGCAATTATTATTGCAAGTATATTCGAGGCAAGTGGAGCTTTGATAGCGGGTGGAGAAGTTGTTAATACAATTAAAAAAGGAATTATTGACATAAATACATTTTCTGATGTTAATGTTTTTATCTGGGCGATGATGGCGGCTTTACTATCGGCAGCTTTGTGGCTTAATATTGCAACATATTTTAAAGCTCCTGTTTCTACAACGCATTCGATTGTTGGTGGTGTTATGGGAGCTGGAATTGCTGCTTCGGGATTTTCGATAGTATCTTGGCAAACAATGGGTAAGATTGCATTATCTTGGGTTATATCACCTATTATGGGTGGCTTAATTGCAGCTTTATTTTTATTTTTAATAGAAAAAACAATTGTTTATAAAGTAGATAAGGTGAAAGCATCTAAAAAATGGGTTCCTGTTTTTGTGGCTCTTATGTCTTGGGCATTTATAACATATATAACATTAAAGGGCTTAAAAGAGATATGGCCTAGCATTGTAAGTACATTTAGTTTTTTACCAAATACTCAAAAACCAACCTTTGCAATTGCTGTACTTTTGGGTTTAGTGGCTTCATTTTTTGCTTATTTTGTTGTTAAGGTTAGTATTAAGAAGGTTTCTTTAAATATGGAAAATAATATTAACGCAGTGAACACTTTGTTTAAGATTCCTTTGATTTTTGCTGCTGCACTTTTAAGTTTTGCACATGGTGCAAATGATGTTGCTAATGCTATTGGACCATTAGCTGCGATTAATGATGCTGTTATAAGTGGTGGTATTTCATCACAGGCAAGTATTCCTTTGTGGGTTATGGCTGTTGGTGCTATAGGTATCTCTATTGGTTTGGCATTGTATGGACCTAAATTAATTAGAACTGTTGGGGGAGAAATAACCGAGCTTGACCAAATGAGGGCATTTGCTGTTGCAATGTCGGCTTCTATAACTGTTATTATTGCATCTAAGTTAGGGCTTCCTGTTAGTTCTACACATATTGCAATTGGTGGAATTTTAGGTGTTGGATTTTTAAGAGAATACTTAAAAGATATTGAATATGATAAAAAATTTGTTGATGATGACAGTTTATTAAAATCATACTATGATGAGTTTACAGCCCTAGAAGAGAAGCTTAAAAAAGATAAAGATGATTACAAAAGAATTCTCCTTTTGTACAAATTAATTGATGAAGAAAAGAAAAGACTTAAAGAATTAAGAAAAAAGATAAAAAAAGCAGAAAAAATTAGATATGTTAAAAGAGGTACTATTAAAAAAATTGTTGCTGCATGGATTATCACTGTTCCTGTTGCAGCGTTTTTAAGTGCAATGATATTTTTTATGATTAAAGGAATGTCTTTATAGTTTGAATGAAAATCCATATAAAATAAACTAAAAATATAAAAAATAAAACCGCATAGCGGGTTTATTTTAAAAAAAAGTAAACAAATTTTATATTTGGTTACTTTTTTTGCACGGAAAAGACTTGATTTCAAGGCTTTGGAGTGCCATAAATAATTATATTAAATAATATTTAAACTTTAAGATGCTTTTTCTTTGAGTTGTTTTATATTTTGAGATGATTCAAAAATTACATTCTCATGCTCTGGGAATTTTTCTAAAATTGTTTCTGGTGTGATAAGAACATCTGTTATATTATCATTGAGCGGAATATCATACATTAAATCAAGCATGATTTTTTCCATGATACTTCTTAAACCTCTTGCACCCGTTTTTTGAACCATTGATATTTTTGCAATGGCTTTTAGTGCTTCTTCATTAAATTCTAAAGAAACATTATCCATTCTTAGAAGCTCTTTGTATTGCTTGGTTAAAGCATTCTTAGGCTCTGTTAAGATTTTAATCATTGCCTCTTCACTAAGTTCTTCTAGGGTTGAAATAACAGGAACACGACCAATAAATTCAGGAATTAAACCATATTTTACAATGTCTTCAGGTCGAACTTCTTTAAGAACTTCACTGATATTTTTATGGTTTATCTTTTTAGGATTTTTATCAACACTAGATTTAAAACCAACAATTCGCTTACCCAAACGAGTTTTTATAACTTCGTCTAAACCTGTAAAAGCCCCTCCACAGATAAATAAAATATTTTTTGTATCAACTGAAATAAATTCTTGATTTGGGTGCTTTCTTCCACCCTTTGGTGGAATATTTGCAGTTGTTCCTTCAATGATTTTTAAAAGAGCCTGCTGAACACCTTCGCCACTAACATCACGTGTAATTGATGGTGAATCAGATTTTCTTGTGATTTTATCAATTTCATCAATATAAACAATTCCTTTTTGTGTTTTTTCTAAGTCGTGATTTGCTGCTGCAAATAAAGAAACAAGAATGTTTTCTACATCTTCACCAACATATCCAGCTTCTGTAAAAGTTGTTGCATCAACAACTGTAAAAGGAACATCAAGAGTTTTGGCAAGGGTTTGTGCAAGCAAAGTTTTACCACTACCTGTTGGTCCAAGCATTAAAATATTGCTTTTTTGAAGCTCAACATTTTTTACCTTTTGATGAATACGCTTATAATGATTATAAACAGCCACAGATAAAACTTTTTTAGCCTCATTTTGACCAATAACATATTCATCAAGCTTAGCCACAATTTCATGAGGCTTTAAAAGATTGAATTCCGCTAATTCTGATTCTGAATTATCAATTTCTTCTTCTAAAATATCATTACAAAGCATTACACATTCGTCGCATATATAAACGCTTGGTCCTGCTATTAATTTTTTAACATCTTCTTGATGTTTTCCACAAAAGGAGCAAAAAAAGTTATCTGACATTATTTCTCCATTTATTATAAATCATTCTTACTTTTTATTATATGGTCAACTAAACCATATTCAAGTGCTGTTTTAGCATCCATAAAATAATCTCTTTCGGTATCATGTTTAATTTTTTCAAGAGGTTGATTTGTGTGGTGTGAAAGAATACCATTTAAACTTTGCTTCATTGTTAAAATTTCTTTTGCATGTATTTCAATATCAGAAGCCTGACCTTGAACACCACCTAATGGCTGATGTATTAAAATTCTTGAATGTGGCAAAGCAAAACGCTTTCCTTTTTCGCCCGCAGCAAGCAAAACAGCTGCCATACTTGCCGCTTGACCAACGCAAATTGTAGAAACAGGAGAAGAAATAAGTTGCATTGTATCATAAATTGCCATTCCTGCTGTTATAACACCCCCTGGGCTGTTGATATAAAGTGCAATTTCTTTTTCTGGGTCTTCTGATTCCAAAAAAAGTAATTGAGCAACAATCAAGTTTGCAATAAAATCATCAACAGGATAACCTAAAAATATAATTCTATCTTTAAGCAATCTTGAGTATATATCATACTGTCTTTCACCTCTGTGAGTTTGTTCTATAACACTAATAGGCATTATCATCTCCTAAATAAATATTTACCACTCAATATACATATAATCCATATAATAATCAACTTTTTTTTAAAATCAAAAAAACAGCCTTAACACATGCAGATTATACCTTAATTTCTTTTTTTTTACAAATTTAACTCAAAAAAAATTAGGTATTGACAAGTATGTCTATCCTCGTTAATTATTATAAAGTTAAAATAGCCATGATTTTTTTAATGTCAACCATAATATTTATTTTTTTACTTTATATGTTTTCCAAAAGCTTCTAAGTTTGGTAAATCAATGCCTGTAATTTGTATTTTAACATCTTGGTCTAAATTAATATTTTTCATCCCTTGAACTTTTACATCTATTGCAATATCTTCAAGCATTACAATTCCAAAGGCTCCCTTTGTTTCGATTAAAATACCATTATAAATGTTATTTTTATTGTTTTTTAGGTATAGTAATTTAAAATGCCTTACACTTAGCCTTGATGCTATTTGTGTTTTTGAGCTATTATATTCTGCCAAAGCCATTTTTTCTTCAATTTCAGAACTTTCCATAACTTCTTGATTTGCTAAAAATAGCCTGATTTGTTGATGAATTAATAAATCTACATAACGCCTAAGCGGGCTTGTAACACGAACATATCTTTCTATTCCTAAACCATTATGTGGTTCTGGTGAAATAGATAATTTGCTTTTTTTGAAGGTTCTGATATATTCAATTTTTTCACTTAAAGTTTTTGGCTTATTTTCACCTGTTTTTATTTCATCAGGTGCTTGTTGTATAACATAGGCACATGGAATATTATTTTCATGCAACCAATTTGCAACAGCTTCACCTGTTAAAAGCATGGTATTTGAAACAAGTTGTCTGCTTGGTGAGTTTTCGATGTTTTTTAATAAAAATTCTAATTTAGGTGTGTTTTCTTGACTTTTCCATTTTAAAAATGTGTCTTTTTTGTATTCTGGTAGCCCATCTACTTTAATATCAACCTCTGGTAAATAAATTTCTGTTGCACCATATTTTAATCTTTTATTAGTAAATGCTTCAATTTTTTTTATTATTAAATTAAATGGTTTTTTATCAATGAGTTTATCCACTTCATCATAAGTAAGTCTTTTTACACAAATATTGCTTGGTGTTATTTCATGGCATATTGCTTCACCTGAATCTTTAATTTCGATTTTAAAAGATAGAGCATAGGAAGTTTTATCTAAGCCAAGTGCAAGTTTTTCAATCATGTTTTTAGGAATCATATTTATTACTTTATTTGGTAAATATAAGCTGGCTCCTCTGTTTAAAGCTTCTTTATCTATTTCTGAATTTGGTTCAATATAAGCTGAAACATCTGCAATATGAATCCATAAATATTCACCATCAAGGCTTATTGCGTCATCTGGGTCATGGGTTTCTTTTGCATCGATGGCATAAGTTTCAAGATGAGTTAAATCTTTTCTTTCTATTTCAGTTTTTGATGGTATTAATTCAGTATCTTCTAAATTTTCTAAAAAACACTCTTGACGAATAGGGTAGGGATTAACTGTATCATTCCAAACTCCTAATTCAAGTAAGTAAAGGTGCATTTTTAATGGGTTTGACTCCATGCTAAGTTCTTTTAGAAGTTTACTTTGTGTGGTTTTACTCAATGCAATTTTTTCTAATTCCAATAACTTTGGGACATCAGATTCTATTATTTCTTTATTTTTTAGGCGTTCTATAAAATTTTTATAATCTACTCTTGCTTTTTCTTTTTCCTTTCTTTCTTTAAGAGTTTTATCTATGAAATCTTTTGAATTTGCTTCTATTGCTTCAACACTTCCTTTGAAATAAATTCCTTCATTAAAAATACAGTAAGTATTCCAAACACTTTGAATATCTACCTTTGAATACAAAAGTTCTGCTACATCAGATAATTCAAGTGCTTCTTCATTTAAAAATTCTAAAGTATCTTCAATTTCTGCATTTTCATATGAATCTTGATTTATCTCAAAATTTTCCCAAGAATTTATATTTTTTGATAAAATTAAAACATCTTTATTACTAACTTTTTTAGTTTTTCCACTTATTAATTCAATTGTTAATTTTTCGCCATTAGTTTCTTTCACTAAGGCTGGTATATCATGATAGGCAACAAGCATTTTAAACTCACATTTACAAATAAAAACTTTAACATAGTTATTTTCAAGTGTCAAAAAAAATTTAAAATCTTAGTAAAGAGCGAAGACATAATTATGGCTGAGCGGTAAGAGTGAAAACACCTTTTAAGGTGGTTGAACGACAGGAAAAAAGACAACTTGTTGGCTTTTTGACTAAAATAAATAGATTTTAGTTATCTTTTGTCATTATAGAAAGAATTGTATCATCAGTTCCTTTCATTCCTGCTTGAGCTAATTCACCGATGTTTAAAATAGTTTTTTCGATATCATCACCAACGATTCCATCTCTTGCTCTTAATGCGTCACTGTTAAGGGCAAGCATGCTTGCATCAAATGCAGAATAAATTCCCGAAGCAATTTTCATAGCACAAGATGCTTTTGCTCCATCACAGATAACACCAGATAAATTCCCCAAAAGATTAGTAATAGAGGCACAAACCATTTCATAAGTTCCATTGTGAAGAAAAGTCAATGAAGCCGCAACACCTGCACTTGCACAAATTACACCACAATATGCCGAAAGCCTTCCAACATTTGTTTTTACATGTATTGTAATTAAATGAGAAACAAATAAGCCTCTTATTAGTTCTTCTTCTGAAAGATTTGCTTCCAAAGCAAATTTTATAATAGGAAGAGATGCTGTCATTCCTTGGTTTCCACTTCCACTTGTAGTCATAACAGGTAAAGAGCAACCACTCATTCTTGCATCACTTCCTGCACTTGCATAGCTAGCTGCTTTATTTCTTACATCATTTCCATAAATTCCTTTTTTTACATTATCTAAAATCATTTTACCAATATTGACACCATATTTTCCTTGAAGTCCTTCTTCTGCTATACTTGAATTGTATAAAAGAACATTCTGAAAAATTGGTTTAATTAGGTTTATGTCGATTGTTTTTGCTAAATCATAAATATATCTTACTGATAAAATTTTTCTATCACTTAATGCTGAATTAAAATCTCCATCATCACAAATTTGTGAAAGCAAAATTTTTCCATTTTTTTCTATTCTTGTTATATTTGTATGATTATGTTTTATTTCTATTAATGCTGTATCTTTATCTGTTTTTGCTTCAATTCTGATATATAATTTTATACTTCCAGGGTGTAGATGAGTTTTAATTATTTCTTTTGCTAAAAATTCTTTGACTTCTTGTAATTTTTCTTTTGATACATCGCTAATAACCATTAAATCTTTTGAAGCATCTCCTGCAACAAATCCCATTGCAGTTGCAACTCCTATTCCCACCATGTTTCCACTGTTAGGAATTGTTACACTTTTAACATTTTTGATGATATTTCCCGAAAGATAGATGTCAACTTTATTTGGTAAAGCTCCCAAAACATCTTTAGCTTTTGCTGCTGCGTATGCTATTGCGATTGGTTCGGTACAGCCTTCTGCTGGAACGATTTCTTCTTTCAGGATTGTCAAGACTTTGTCTATGTTTTCTAGCATATATTCCTCCAAATTAACCTACAAACTAGCCTAAGTATTTGTTGAGGCAATATAACTTAAAATTATCAAAAAGTATAGTTTTTTTTAAATTTTAAAAGATTTGTGTTTAATTGGCATTCCAAAGCCTTGAAATCAAGTCTTTTCCATGCAAAAAAAGTAACCAAATATAAAATTTGTTTACTTTTTTTAAAAGTCAAGCCCTTTTGGTCTTGCCTTTTGCCGTGAAGCCAACTTATCAGTTGTCTTCACTATAGAAAAATAAACCCTACGGTTTTATTTTTTATGTTTTTTTTATATTTTTACATAATTTTTTAATATTTTGTAATCAAGTTTATTTAATTCTTCATCAGTGCAGCCTCTTGTTAAAGCCATAATTGTTTTTTTAGCAATTTTTTTAAAAGAATCTGTTAGATATCCTAGTTTTAAGATGGTGATATCTTTTTGAAAAACATCAATTCCAACTGCTTCTAATATTTCAGGGGTAACGAAACCAACATGTTTTTCTGTAATTATTAAATCATAATTTTTAGTTGAAAACAGAATTAAATCAGACTTATAAACACTCCATTTTTCAACATATTTAATAGGTGTTCCTTTAATTTTAACAGGATAAGAATGTTTTTTATCAAATTTAGCACCAATGGTTAATTCTATTTCTTTATTTAGACTTTTTTTACAAATATCAACAGCCTCAGGGTCAAAAATACCTGCATAAACAATGGATTTTTTAGCTTGGCTTATTTCTTTTTTAAGGCTTTGAAGTGTTTGCAACATACTTGTATTATCACCACTTGAACCTGCGGTTGGATTATCTCCGCTATCAGAAACAAAAGTTAATTTATTGTCTTGTTTTAAAGCAAGTAAAATTGATTCTTTTGGAGAATATGCCTCTGCTGAAAAAGAGAAATTATCTTTATTATTTTTAAATTCTTGAGCTAATATTTGAGCAACTTTCTCAGATTTTTCTTTATTTGTTGATATAACCATTGGTGTAACACCATTTTCCTGAGAATCAGCCCACGGAAATCCGAGTAAGTAAGATGCTGAAATAATATCATCATCATTTTCAAATTCTTTTAATTTTGCAATTAAATTATTCATTGGAAAACAGCTTGTTTCTGATTTTTCGCCTGCAATTAAATAGGGTATTTTTTGATAACTCATATAAATATCCTTTTTATTTTCAAGCATTAATTCTAAAATTTCGGCTGCTTTGGTAGAAGTTTCGTGTTGGTCGATATGGGGTGCTGTTTTAAATCCGACAAAGGCATTTGCATTTTTAGTCATTTTTTTAGTAATAGTTGCGTGCATATCAAGTGAAGCAACAATTGGAATATTTGGATATTTAGCTCTTAATTCTTCTAAAAAGTCACCTTCTGCATCTCCAATGCTTTCAACTCTCATCGAGCCATGTAATGCAAGCAATATTGCATCTACTTTTGGTGTGTTTTCTAGATATTTAAAAATCTTCTGTTTTATTTCATCGTAAAAGTTATAAGAAACAATTCCATTTGGAACTGCTCTTGCAAATAATGATGGCACTAATTTTATGTTATCATTATCTTTAAAGTAATCAGTAAAACCTTTAATCATAGCAATTTTATCGCTATTAGCTAATAAATCTTCACCTTCATAAACAACAAAATCTTCTTTTTGTGTAATAATAGGGTTAAAAGAGTTTGATTCATGAAAAAAACCACCAATAACTATCGTTTTCATTTAATCCCTCATCTTTGTTATATCGCTTATATCAGTTAAAGAAGTTTTTGAAATTCCGAATTCAGGCAAATGTAAATATCCACCCATGTAAATATGGCTTGGTCTAAATTCCATTTTTGAATCAATGAGTTCTTCACTTGCTAAATGAACCTCTTTTGCACCTGTATATTCTACGAATCTTTCAATATTTTGCTTTGTTAAACCTGCTCCTGGCATGATTATAATTCTATCACCTGCTTTTTTGATTAAATCTTTTACTAAAAACATTCCTTCGATTACTGATTTTTCTTGTCCAGAGGTTAAAATTCTGTCTGCACCAATACTAATTATATCTTCTAATGCCTCAAAAGGGTCTCTTGTCATGTCAAAAGCTCTATGAAAAGTTACATTCATTGGTCTTGCTAATTTGATTAATTCTTCTGTTCTTTTTTTATCTACAGTTCCATTAGGGTTTAAAATCCCGATAACAACACCATCAACACCAATTTCTTTGGCAAATTTAATATCTTCTTTCATTATTTCAAATTCTAAATCAGAATAACAGAAATCTCCACCTCTTGGTCTTATTATAACCTGAAGACCTATATTTAAATTTTTTCTAGCAAGCTTAATTGAACCATGTGAAGGTGTGGTTCCGCCTTCAAATAAATTATCACAAAGTTCCACTCTATCAGCTCCTGCTTTTTGAGAAATCAAAGTAGATTCCACACTTCCTGTACATATCTCCAAAGTAAACTTTTTCATTTATATCTCCTTTTTATTGATAAATAAATTCATCTAAAATTATTTTAGAGTAGTTTAAGAAATACTCCTCAAAATAACAATATTTTATATCACATAGTAAAAACAATTACAAATTTATATTTAAAATAGACAATGTTAAAAATCTTTGATATAAATGTTCATTCTTTGTTAATTAAAAGATTGAATTGAGGAGATAATAATGAAAAGAAAGTATGTTATTTTAGTTTTTATATCGGCTGTTTTTATATTTTTAGACCAATATACAAAGATGTTGGCAACTAAATTTTTAAAAGGGAAAGACCCAATTGTGGTTATAGAATCTTTTTTTGATTTAAGATATGTTACAAATCGTGGTGCAGCTTGGGGAATGTTTGGGCAGCTTAGTGATAATATCAGAATTCCGTTTTTTATACTCATTACAATTATTGCAGCTATTATAATTTTCTATTATTACCACAACTTAAAAAGGAAACAATTACTTTTGCAATTTTCACTTTCTTTTATTTTTGCTGGAATGATTGGGAATTTTATTGACCGTGTATTTGTTAGATTTGTGGTTGATTTTGTTGATTGGCATATAAATAATCATCATTGGCCTGCTTTTAATGTTGCTGATATATGTATTTCGGTGGGAATGGGTTTGATTGTTATAGATTGGATTATTCATCATAAAGAGTATGCCGAAGCTGAGAGATTGAAAAAAGAAGCTAAAGAACAGAAAACTATGAAAGAATAAAAATAGAGGTTTATTTATGTATCCAAATTTACTTGAATGGCCGATTCAGTTGCCTGCATTTTTCACAATGGAGATAATTGCATTTATAATAGGTATTTATTTGGCTGTTCAAAGTGCTAAAAAGGAGGGTTTTAATCCTGTTGAAATCCTTGATTTAACAATTGTTATTTTTGTATTTTCTTTAATTGGAGCAAAGATATTCCATGTTTTATTTGATGGTCATTTACAAGATTATATAAATATGTGTGTTTCTCCCTTTGATGTTGAAAATATGGCAAAATATTACCCAAATGGTTGTAAAACAGACCAAATGTGTGCTGCAAAAGATTTAGGTAATATCTGTAATTTAGAAAATGGCAAATGTTATTATAAAAGTTGTTTTGCTGCATTTGATATTTTTAGGGGTGGCTTTGTATTTTATGGTGGTCTTTTGGGTGGATTTTTATCTGCAACTATTTTTGTTATAAAGAAGAGGTTAGAATACTTTAAGGTTGCTGATTTATTAACTCCAATGTTGGCTTTAGGTTTAGCAATTGGTCGTTTGGGTTGTTTTTTTGCGGGTTGTTGTTATGGAAGTGTAACTGATTCTTTTTTAGGAATTTCCTTTCCAAAAGGTTCACCAGCTTTTAAAGACCATCTTGAGCATTTTCCTCATTTAATGCACTCTCAAAATCATTCGCTTGCTGTTTTACCAACTCAAATTTTTTCTGCTTTGGCACATTTTTTATTATTTCTTTACTTATATTTTTATTTAAGAAAGAAAAAGCGATATAATGGTCAAGTATTTATACACTTTTTAACAATTTACAGTTCATTTCGTTTTTTTATAGAGTTCTTTAGAGGAGATGAAAGGGGTAATTTTTTATTTTTCTCAACCTCTCAATGGTTAAGTCTTTTGGTTATTTTTCTTGTGATTATTGCTAAGCTAACCATTTTAAAAAACAAAAAAATAATTAATAACACTAAAGAAGGTAATCATGTTTAATCATTTATTTGATATTTTTGGTTTTAGTATTTATAGCTATGGTGTTTTAACAGCACTTGGTTATGTTATGGGGATTTGGATAATCACAAAAGAGGCACAAAGATTAAGTATTGACCCTAAAATTATAATAGAGATGGCATTTCCTGTTTTGATATTCACACTTATTGGTTCAAGAGCTCTTTATATTTTAACAAATATCACAGATTTTGTTAATATGTGCAAAATAGATGATGATTGTTTTGCAATTTTTAGAATTTGGGAAGGTGGTTTAGTTTTTTATGGTGGATTTATTACGGGTTTTTTAACAGCATTATATTATATTCGTAAGTACAAACTCAATACATTTAAACTTCTTGATGTTCTTGCAATAGGAATGCCACTTGGTCATGCGATTGGTCGAATTGGTTGTTTTTCGGCTGGTTGTTGTTATGGTCATCAAACAGATAGTTTTTTTGGTATTTCATTTCCCAAAGATTCAATTCCTTATGATGACCATTTAATAAATGGTTTAATTGATGTTTCATCAGAGCATTCATTAAGTGTACATCCAACTCAGCTTTATGAAGTTTTTGGTATTTCTATTATATTTTTAACTCTTTGGTTTTTCAGAAAGCACAAGAAATTTAATGGTCAAGTAGGGCTTTTATATGTAATTTTATATTCAATAGAGCGTTCTATTGTAGAAATTTTCCGTGGTGATGGTATTCGTAAGCATCTTTTTAAGTATAGCCCCGAGTCGATGACGGATTTTTTAGGTCTTCCAAAGGGTTCGCCTGTTATACTTTCGACTTCTCAATTTATTTCACTTATTGCAATAATTATAGCAAGTATAGTTATGTTTATTTTATCTAAAAAGTCAAAATCTAATTAGATTAATTGGTCATTCCAAAGCCTTTATAAATAAAGTCTTTTCCATGCAAAAAGCAACCAAAAACTTCGTTTTTGTTTACTTTTTGGTCGTGAAGCCAACTTACAGTTGTCTTCACTCTGAAAAATAAACCAACAAAGTTGTTTTATTTTTTAGTTTTTTTATTATTTTATACTTTAAGAGAGTGGCCACTCCGTGGCTTTTACCACACCATGATTCTTATATGAGGGTGGTTACCTATTGTAGATGGTTAATGGTGACATATAAAAGGGTCGTAGACCCCTTCTGAACGGGTCGCGACCTCTTCCGAAGGGGTCGAGGGGGTCTTCTGAAGAGGTCGAGGGGGTGTTCTGAACGGGTCGCGACCTCTTCTGAAGGGGTCGAGGGGGTCTTCCGAACGGGTCGGGACCTCTTCTGAAGGGGGCGAGGGAGTTTTCCGAAGGGGTCGGCCACTCCGTGGCTTTTACCCCACCATGATTATTATATGAGGATGGAACCATTTGTAGATAGTTAATGGAGATATATAAAAGGGTCGTAGACCCAAAATTTTCCAATATACATTAAATATTAATATATATCAATACTAAATAATAAAAAAATTGATAATTGAATAGAGATGGTACCCTCAGTTTTTTTTTTTTGCCAAAAATTATAATTTTTGGCAAAATTAAAATTTTA
>PDWJ01011419.1_pt1 | contig 12977 bp, 12 predicted proteins | sample 1430881 | NCBI WGS metagenome assembly PDWJ01 (sample SAMN01162460, study PRJNA174530) | Oral metagenome, whole genome shotgun sequencing project. | biome: Marine environment; feature: Marine mammal; material: Swab sample of the gingival sulcus; isolation source: swab sample of gingival sulcus... | reverse complement strand
CAGAACGTATTCCTACAGAAAACCCTCTATTTTTTTGGAATTATTATCCAAAGAAGCCTATGCGACCTTACAGGAAAAAATGTTTATGTTTAAAGGCTTCTATATCCAAAAACGTATTTTACGCACCTACCCCTACCCCAATGCTGCCAATGTATTGGGTTATATCAGTCAGGTCAATGAAGCCATGACACAGAGCAATCCTTACTATCAAATGGGAGAGCTTATAGGTACACAAGGAATAGAAAAACAGTATGAAAAAGAATTACGCGGTATCAAAGGGGTAAAGTTTGTCAACAGAAACATCCATAACAGAGAAATAGGTACTTATAAAGATGGTAAATATGACACATTGGCCGTTGCCGGAAAAGATCTGACACTTGCCTTGGATATCGATTTACAAGTTTTCGGTGAATGGTTACTGGCTAATAAAAAAGGTGGCATTGTCGCCATCGAGCCTAAAACCGGAGAAATCCTGGCATTGGTCACAGCCCCCAGTTACGACCCTAACCTGATGGTAGGACGTGAACGCTCCAAAAACTTTAACCGACTTTATCTGGATGACATCAATAAACCACTTTTAGACCGCAGTTTGCAAGCCCAATATTCCCCCGGTTCTACCTTTAAGATGATTAACGGACTTATAGGTTTGGCTCTGGGAAGCATTACAGAACACACAACAGCCCAATGTTACGGTGGTTATAAATACGGGAGGGGCGGTCGTGCTTTTATGGGGTGCCATTGTGGGACCAACGGACGCCCCATGCAACTGAAAGAAGCCATTTTCAGATCCTGTAACACGTATTTTTCTAAAGTTTATGAAAAGTCTATCGATCTTGGCAAAAACCCCCACCAGGGTTATCACCTTTGGGCTGAAGGAATCAAAAGTTTTGGATTAGGGAATTATTTAGGTTATGATTTACCGGTGGGACAAAAAGGGTTAATTCCGGACACCACTTATTATAACAAATATTACCCTACCGGTTTCTGGCGCGCCAGTACAACGATTTCCAATGCCATAGGACAAGGCGAAATTATCACCACCCCTATTCAATTGGCTAATATGACCAGTGCTATTGCCAATAAAGGTTATTATATAAGACCACATATGGTAAAAGAAATAGAACACCAACCCATCAACAATCCAAAATATACAGAGCCAGTACATACGATAGTCAAACCCGAATTATTTGAGCCCGTCATAGACGGCATGCAAATGGTGTTTGAGACGCAAGGTGGCACAGCTTTTTGGCATCAGATACCGGGGATTGAGATATGTGGTAAAACCGGTACTGCAGAAAATTTTATACGTGTCAACGGCGTCCGTACACAACTGGACGATCACTCTATTTTCATCTCTTTTGCCCCTAAAAATGACCCCAAAATTGCCATAGCAGTTTTCGTGGAGAATGGTGGTTACGGCTCCCGTATTGCCGCACCTATCGCCAGTATGATGACAGAAAAATACCTGACAGACACGCTGCACAACCCATTGAAAAGTGAACAAATTCACAATATAAATCTGTATGAGGAAACGTATGACAAACAATTAGAACTCTATGAGACACCTGACACGTTACCGTAAACATATCAAACCTGATTGGGTTTTAATAGGACTATACCTGGCACTTGTGTTTTCAGGATGGATAGCCATTTATACGGTAACAGGACGAGATACTTTCGGCGATTTAATCAATTTTGACACTTCATACGGCAAACAACTCATCTGGATTATGTTGAGTTTTGTGTTGATTGCACTTACTTTTTCTCTGGACAATCGTTTTTTTGAAGGTTACTCCGGGGTTATCTATGTTTTATCAATTCTATTACTGTTGGGGTTGTTTGTGTTTGGTAAAAATATCAACGGACAAACCAACTGGTATTCTTTTGGCGGGTTTAGTTTACAGCCCTCAGAGTTTGTAAAAATAGCGACTGCATTGTTTTTCTATCATTTATCATTGTACTTATCAGAAAAGGTTTGCCGATACGCTTGTTTATCATTTTAGCAGTTCTGGCCTTTATCTTTATTCTTACCATCAAATTGGGTGTAATGAAGACTTTATTTGTGAGTGGCTTAATTTTAGGGTTAAACATATTTTACGCACAAAAGCGCCAGCCGCTTTTTATCATGCGTAATTACCCCATACTGATAGGCATTGCTCTCGGGACTGTAATAACGATTTTTGGAAGCCGTCTGGCATTTGATCACATTCTGGAACCCCACCATCAGGACCGTTTGAAACTCTGGCTCAAAACCGAAAAAGACCCGCGTAAAATCAACCAACTTAAACGTACTTACGGTTATAACAACGATCAATCAATAAAGACCATTGCTTCCGGTGGCTTTTTGGGTAAAGGATTCCTGCAAGGAGATCGTACCAAGGGGCAATTTGTACCGGCACAATCTACAGATTATATTTTCAGTGCCGTAGGGGAAGAATTTGGGTTTATAGGAAGTGCTTTTGTGATTATCCTTTTTATAGGTTTAATCCTTAGATTGATTTATCAGGCAGAAAGGCAAAAAAACAATTTTAACAAATACTATGGCTACGGGGTTGCCGCCATATTTTTTACACACTTTTTTGTCAATATAGGAATGGTAATAGACCTGTTACCCACTGTAGGCATTCCACTGCCGTTTTTTAGTTATGGCGGCTCTTCATTGTGGAGTTTTACGATTTTACTGTTTATTTTTATTAAAATAGATGCAAACAAAATAGACGAGTTTTAACCCGTCTATTATTGATTTGTGTTTCGTTAATATTGTCGTAACAATCAACGGCTAAAGCCTTGAATGAGCAGAAGATTATTTCAAAAAAATCTTTGAAGAAAACCCCTATTTTTTCTTTGGTGTGACAAAACCCTTGATGTAAACTTTGTGCCTTTGCTCTTTGGTATTGGCAATAAGTGTCACAGATTTATTTTGTTTGTTGGGTTTTCTCTTGGTATTAAAACGAGCTTTTATGATTTCAGATTCTCCGGGTTTTATCGGTTTATTTTTAGGGTAATCAGGCACTGTGCAACCACAAGAGGCCGTTGCTGATAGAATAATCAAATCGGTTTCACCTGTATTGGTCAGTTTATAGGTCGCATTGACAATATCTCCTTCATTAACGGTTCCAAACTCATACACATCTGACTCAAATACCAATTCGGGAAAACCACTTTTGGATTTCTTTATTTTCTCTTTGGCCATAGCCGCCGCTTCATCGCTTATTTTTTCGGCCGCATTTGGTTTACATGACACTATAAATACTGAAAGTGTTAGTAAGGTAACTTGTAAAAATGTTCTCATTAGTTGTATTGTTTTTTAAGATTGGCAAAATTACAAAAAATCAAAGTAATCCTCTACCTGTTTTCTTTATTTTACCCGCCTCGTTAAACTCAACCACAAGTTTATCCAAAACGCCATTAATAAAGAAACTACTCTTGTGAGTGGCATAGTCTTTAGCTATTTCTATATACTCATTGATGCTTACTTTGGTAGGAATAGATGGGAAATTAAGGAATTCTGTAATGCCCATCACCATAAGCACTTTGTCTATACGGGTAATACGTTCAGAATCCCAATTAGGTGTTTTTGTAATGATTTCTTCCTCATATTTTGAGAAATTGAGCATGGTTTTGTGTAAGAGTTGACGGGCAAAAATTTTATCTTCTTCATCCTTGTATAAAGGATCGAGAATAAAAGGCGTTTTCTTATTCAAGCGTTGAATCTGCTGTAAAACCCAGGTATTGACAAACGGGATATCATCAACCCAGGAAATAACTTCACTCTCATAAAACTCATGCAGAAAATCACTGGGTGCAATTATAGTTTTATACAGACTGACAATAAAAGTTTTATCCTCCTGAAATGTAGGTTTATCAATAGCCAGATAGTCTTCTGCAAAAGTCTCCTTTTGCATGGCAGTCCACAATAAATCAATGATTTCAGGGTATTGATCCCAAAGAGTCTCATCGTTGTCGGAGAGGTAATCACTAAGGGTTACAGATTTTTCCAGGCTCAACAACAGTTTATTCTTTACAATATTATCACTGTTTTCCCACACCGAATGTCCTGGTACATAACGTTTTTTGGCCAGTTTGTAATAAGTATCAGCTTTCCGGCGTAAGGCTAACAAGAGTGTGTATTGCAGCACATACAAATCATAAAGGTTATTGATGCTTTTGTACAACTCTTTTTCCTGAGTATTGAGGTTATCATTTTCTGATAAAAGCATAGCATAAGCTGACTGCATCACTTTTATACGTATATGTCTGCGATTGATCATTTGTATAAGAACTTTATTTTAATAAACTGAGCGCGCAAAAATACACAATTATTACGGAGATACGCTAAACTGGTGTTAACTTTTTAAAATAGGATACCGTTCTCCAATTATATTTGTTCACCTCTGATATATACCTGATCAATTAACGGACTACCAAACGCATAAGGAATAAAACTATAACTAGGAATGGGTTTGGTAATAAAGAAATTAGCTGATTTACCTACCGTAATACTGCCTAAATCATCCACAACGTCCATCGCATAAGCCGCATTGAGGGTAGCGGCATTAATGGCTTCTTCGGGTGTCATTTTCATTTTGATACTCGCTAATGAGGTTACAAAATTCATATTACCGCTTGGCGTAGAACCCGGGTTATAATCTGACGCCAAGGCTAGCGGCAAACCGGCTTCAATAATTTGTCTGGCGGGCGTATAAGGAATACCGAGGAAAAACGAACAAGAAGGTAAAGCCACCGGCATTGTGACTGAGTTTTGTAAATCCTTCAGATCCTGAGCCGTAAACTCCTCAAGGTGATCCACACTCAACGCATTGTATTTAACACCTAATGCTACACCACCTATACTGTTAAATTGATTGACATGGATTTTAGGCACTAAACCATAACTTACGGCCGCTTTGAGAATTCTATCGGTTTGGGCTATAGTGAAGTATCCTTTTTCAGTAAATACATCCACAAAGTCAGCTAATTGTTCCTCAGCGACTTGAGGCAACATATCGTTGATAATCAAATCCACATAGCCGTCTTTATCCTCTAAATATTCTTTAGGAAAGGCATGTGCCGCCAAAAATGTGGCCTTGATTGTGACAGGATAAGACGCTTTTAAACGTTTGATTACCCTGAGCATTTTAAGTTCTGCGTCAACCGACAAACCGTAACCCGACTTTATTTCTACCGCACCTGTGCCTAAGTGCATGATTTCTTCCAGACGCACTTTAGATTGCTCAAACAATTCATCTTCGGACATCTGACGCAGTTTTTCTACCGAATTGAGAATACCACCACCTTTGGCAGCAATCTCCTCATAACTCAAACCTCTGATTTTATCTGCAAACTCTTCTTCTCTGTGTCCGGCAAAAACTATATGCGTATGAGAGTCACACCAGGTTGGCATGATCAAACGACCGGTGCAATCTATCACCCGGTCATCGTCTGATGAGTTTAAATCCTTCATGGATCCATAGGCTGTGATAACACCGTTGCTTATTCTAAGATAAGCATCATGTATCACCGGTAATTCATTCATGTCAGATCCGGCTACTTTTGTAATGGACTTGTCTCTGACTTGTACTAATGTTTTGATGTTTGTAAAAAGCGTTGACATAATTGTTTATTGACTTTTTTATTAGCCTGAAAGCTATTAATATTTAATGTATTATTTCAGTATGACCTTTTCCACAATCTCTTCGCCCAGAGCTTCATTGACCATCTTTATAATCTTATCTTTACCATAACTCAATTCCTGACGTATGACTGATGAGCGTAATTTGACATACAATGTATTACCACTCAGATAAATATCATCTGTGTAGGCGTTAATCCCCTGCCCCATTTGGTCTTTCCATACGTCTTTTATAGCGACCTTGTTCAAACCTTTTTTCAGGTTATTCCCTTCAATCATTTCTTTGAGTATGTCACTCAAGGAATTGACTTCGTTATGTCTTTTCTTTTCATTCACTTCAGTTCAATGATTTTATAGGTTTGATTGGTGTTTTTAACCACATTTTCAGTGCGTTCCTTATGTGTATCAGATATAAAAATCTGACCAAAATGACGGTCTTTGACCATATGAACCAATTTGGTCACTCTTTCGTCGTCTAATTTATCAAAAATATCGTCTAAAAGCAATATTGGATTGTATTTAACCTGATTTTTTATCACATCAAACTGGGCTAACTTCAGTGCAATCAAAAAAGATTTTTGCTGTCCCTGACTTCCGTATTTATTAATCGGATGGCCATCAATTAAAAAATCCAGATCATCCCTGTGAATACCTACACCGGTATATTGTAAAACCCTGTCTTTTTCAAGGTTAGCCGTCAACAACCGGTCTAATGATTCTGTTTTAAGTTTTGAGTTGTATTGTAAATCAACAGTTTCGGTGCCATTGGAAATGGCTTGGTAATGGTCGAGAAATACAGGTTTTATATGCGCTATAAAAGCCATTCTCTTGTCAAAAACAGGCTGTGCAAACTGCACCAGTTGCTCATCATACACTTTGAGATTATCGGCATCAAAAGTTCTGTTTTTAGCAAAATACTTGAGCAAGGCATTGCGTTGAGACAAGACTTTATGGTAACTGACCAAATCTTTGAGATAGATTTTGTCAGACTGCGAAATCACATGATCCATAAACTTGCGCCTGACCTCACTACCCTCTGTAATCAAATCTCTATCGGATGGCGATATAATGACCAACGGAATAATACCTATATGTTCTGAAAATTTGTCATATACTTTACCGTTACGTTTGACAACTTTCTTTTGTCCTTTTTTAAAAGAACAGACGATATGGTTATCATCATCAGCATTATTAAAATGACCTTCTATCAGAAAAAAGTCTTCACCATGTTTGATATTCTGAACACTGATGGGATTAAAATATGATTTAGTCTGCGACAGATGGTAAATAGCATCCAGCACATTGGTTTTACCCACGCCATTGTTGCCCACAAGACAATTGATTTTGGGATCAAACGTAAACGTTTCCGCTGTAAAATTTTTGTACTGTATGAGCTGGATATTTTTAAGATGCATTTTGGTTAAGGGTCTGTGGTCTCTAAATTGGTGTAAATCTCAGGTCTTATATCTCAACAAGACTCAACTGTAATGATTAATCTTCCAACGCATTATCTGGGTTTAACGAATAATTAACAAGTTAAAAAAATTATGGCACGGGATTTGAAATAAAAATAACAGAAAAGTAAATTTTTCGTTGTAATAAATATTTGGTTAGTTAAGGAAACACCCTGTCCACTTGGACGGGGGTTTCTTTTTTAATACTATCATTATTTATTGTTATGACTAATGAATTTGCGGTAAGACCAAAGAATCACCGTAATTCTCCCTGCATCATAAGACAAATCTACACTGTGGTTTCGTCTTCCAATTTTAAAAGATTGAGTAAATCATTTTTAACCTGAGGATCTTTAAACTGTCCGGAATACTCTGCGGTAATCGTACTGCTGTGAACATCTTCTATACCTCTGGTTATGACACAAAAGTGCTTCGCTTCTACAATACATGCCACATCATCAGTGTTCAACACTTTTTTGAGCTCTTCCACAATTTGCCGTGTCATACGTTCCTGAACTTGCGGTCTTTTGGCAAAATAATCCACAATACGGTTGAGTTTTGACAAACCTATAACGGTACCGCTTGAAATATAAGCCACATGTGCCTTACCTATGACCGGTAACAAATGGTGCTCACAGGTAGAATACACTCCTATGTTTTTTTCTATGAGCATTTCACCATATTTATACTTGTTTTCAAACACATCTGTTTTTTCAAATGCATCGGGTCTCAACGGGGTATAATCTGAGGCACTTAAATGATCTCTATCTAACTCTTCTGACATGTCTATAATATTAATTTTCGTAAAAAATAACCTGACAAAAATACATGATTTTTTTCACTTCTTTAAACCCGGAAAACAGACGATTAAAAAAAACAACAATTCTCAATTAATCAATGACTAAATATTGTTAATCCATGGGTTACAAATCACATATGTGTAAAGGCAAACACCTTTGATTGAGCTATTTTGTTAATCACAACAGTCGTTTATGCCTGTTTTTTATTTGCAAATGCCAAAATTACACCGAGAACAATACCTAAAATGGCCGCAAACAACACTCTGAATTGTTCCGGCAGTAAAAAAGTAATGGTATGAGCCGGTATCCAAAACAACGGAATAGTTTTTTTTAGCACAAAGTTCCAATGTGTTTGCCAGTCCATTGTTTTTAAGATATGAACAAAAGGAATGGGCTTCAACAAACCGGCTAATCTGCCACTGTTATTAATGATATGTGTATCTGTAATCTTGTGTAAAGTCATCATGACCGGCGCAAATATCAGGTTCATAGCCGTACTGATGGCAAATGCGGTGAGTACAATATGATAGTTACCCAATCCCGGAACAACAGCATTGAGAAACGCCGGAGTGCCTTGTGAAAAAATCACAAATGCCATATAAATACCCATACCGAGAAATCCCCAAACCACAGCTCTGGGCAACAATCCAAAACCTTTGTAATTATATCGTCCCGTCCTGATCCGTAAACCTATAGACTCGCCCCATGTGGCCAGAATAGCAAACTTAATAAAACTGGCAACCAAAGGATAATGAAATGTAAAGCAGCAATAAAACGACAAAATCTTTGGTGTTAAACATACCACTTGTATTTAAAAGTCAATAAGGTTGCAAAATTACACTTATTTAGCTTTTAAACGTGAGATTTGAGACTTGAGATTTCAATGTTTAGTGGGCAGTGGGTAGTCGGCAGTGGGTAGTATGCAGTCGACAGTTGCCAAAAGCTAAAGACTAACAGCTAAAGGCCGATAAAAGTGGGTAGTGGGTAGTCGGCAGTGGGTAGTCGGCAGTTGCCAAAAGCTAAAGGCTAACAGCTAAAGGCCGATAAAAGTGGGTAGTGGGCATTCTTAATTTTTAATGCATAATTTCCAATACATTTCAAAAACAGATTTACCGTTTTCTATGGCCTAATTGCTAAAGCCCAAAACCTAACAGCAAAACAAATACAGCATAAATTATTTATGTAATTTTGTTGAACTAATGTAACACATCATCATGTCAAAAAATTATATTTTTATTGTCACCGGATTAATCTGTTTAATAAGCCTTACCGGATTTTCACAAATAGCTTTAGACGAGGATATTTACGATAAATTTGAATCAAAATTCATCAATGTAGATGGCTATAACATCAATGTAGAGGTGTTGGGTCAGGGTAAGCCTATTTTCTTTTTTGCCGGTGGACCGGGAAATTCCCATGACTATATGCAAGGTAACTTTGGTCAGTACTACAAAACCAATACTGTTGTTTTTATCGATCATCTCGGTCGCGGTTTATCGGATAATGCCAAAGACCCCAAGGAGTACTCCATCCAAAATGACGTACATATTACCGAAGAAGTGAGGAAAGCACTGGGATTTGACACCATAGCTCTGGTAGGTCATTCCTACGGGACAGTAGTAGCTCAGGCTTATGCGATTAAATACCCCGAACACGTGTCAAAAATGGTGTTGATTAACGGGTTTTACTCCGGTGAAATGTGGCAAGCCAATTGCGACAGCTACAACCATTATATCAAAACCCATTTCCCCGAAATGTGGGAAAAAATCACTGCTTTGAGAGCTGAGGGCTATGTATCTTCTGACCCTAAATTCAGTAAATTATACGGTTCTGTCCCTTCCAAATTTGTCTATTACCACAACAATGCCCTGAAACAACATGTACCCCAACAAAAGTTCAGGGGCTGGAATTCCGATGTCTATTACAGTATCATCGGTAAAGATGCCGATTTCTTTGTCAGCGGCTCTATGATGGATACCGATTTTCGCAAAGATTTAAAAAATCTGGATATACACACCCTTATCATTCAGGGACGTTATGACGGGGTCTCCACTCCTGAATATGCCATCCGTTACAAAACATTTATGCCGAAAGCCGTTTTTGAAATGTTTGAAAATAGCGGACATAATCCCTATCTGGAAGAACCGGAAAAATTTTACCGTCTATTTGAATTCTTTTTAAACATTAAACATTAGACATGCTTAAACATTTATTCTTTTCGACCCTGGCTTTTATAGTCATTACCCAGCATTGCTCAGGTCAACAACAATTGACATTGACACTTGAGCATGCGGAACATCTTTCAAAACTTCCACTTAAATGTATTCAACAAGAGTATCCCAACAAAACGGGACAAGTTCTTAATTCTGCAGAAGACGCCAGAGGAGTTAAAGAGTTCAGACCGGCATTTTACGGTTGCTTTGACTGGCATTCGTCTGTTCACGGACATTGGATGCTGGTTAAATTACTGAAAACCTATCCTGATATGTCTCAAGCCGAAAATATTTATGCAGCCATTGCCGAAAATATCACCCCGGATCATATTGCTAAAGAAGTCGAATTTTTCAACACCAAAAACAACACATCTTTTGAACGTATGTATGGTTGGGCATGGTTGCTTAAACTCGCCGAAGAATTACACACCTGGGACAGCCCTAAAGCAAGAATTCTGGAGCAGAACTTACAGCCTTTGACAGATAAAATCGTCAAATCATACCTTGAGTTTTTACCAAAACTCGGCTATCCTATACGGGTGGGTACACATACCAATTCAGCTTTTGGACTATCATTTGCACTGGATTACGCACGTACTGTCAACAACCGCGAATTGGAACAACTCATTGTAGAAACAGCAAAACGCTTCTATCTCAACGATACAGATTGCCCTGTAAATTGGGAACCCAACGGATTTGACTTCCTCTCACCTTGTCTGATTGAAGCCGATCTTATGGCCAAAGTATTACCTAATGATGAATTCATAGTCTGGGTTAACAACTTTTTACCGGGAATCAACGAAGGTAATCTTAAAATCATGCAGGAAGTAGCTATTGTCAGTGATCGCTCTGACGGTCATCTGGTACACCTTGACGGACTTAATTATTCCAGAGCCTGGTGTTTCAGGCAGTTGGCACAAATCAAAGGGATGAATACAAAAATCTTACAAGAAGCTGCCGACAGACATATAGCCCATTCGCTTCCCAATATCACTGATGATAATTATATGGGCGAACACTGGTTAGCCTCATTTGCCATCTACGCCCTGTCACTATAAAAACAAAAAAACACTAAAATAATCTTGAGCCTCAATGGTTTTCGGATTATTTTAGTGTTTTTCTCAGATAATAAGAGCTCTATTAGCCCAATATTCCTAACAGGATACCCGCAGCAACTGCAGAACCAATGACGCCGGATACATTGGCACCCATGGCGTGCATAAGAACATAATTGCTTTTATCGTAATGTTGCGCTACCTCCTGAGAAACCCTTGCAGAGTCAGGTACAGCAGAAACCCCGGCAGAACCGATCAGCGGGTTAATCTTTTTATCCCCTTTAAGGAAAAGATTCATAAACTTGGCAAACAACACACCAGACGCTGTTGCAATAGCAAAAGAAAAAGCTCCAAGCGCAAATATTTTAAGCGAATCAATGGTTAAAAATTTATCGGCTTGTGTAGATGCACCTACAGTCAATCCTAATAAAATGGTAATCGCATTGATCAACGAATTACGCGCCGTATCTGCCAAACGTTCTGTCACCCCTGATTCTTTGAGCAGGTTACCAAAGAACAACATACCCAATAGCGGAATAGCACTGGGTGCTATAAAGGTGGTCAAAAGTAAGCCCAAAACGGGAAAAATGACTTTTTCTCTTTTTGAAACTGACCGTGGTGGTCTCATACGCATAACCTTTTCCTTTTTTGAGGTCAACAGTTTCATAATAGGAGGTTGAATAAGCGGCACCAATGCCATATAAGAATAAGCAGCAATAGCTATCGCTCCTATAAGTTCAGGTGCTAGTTTTGATGACAGGAAGATAGCCGTAGGACCATCAGCACCACCAATAATCCCTATGGAACCCGCCTGATTAGGTGTAAATCCTAATAAATAAGCGCCCAGAAAGGTCAAAAATATACCTACCTGAGCCGCTGCACCCAGCAAAAACAGTTTGGGGTTTGAAATCAATGATGAAAAGTCTGTCATGGCACCTATGCCCAGAAATATCAACGGCGGATACCAACCTTTAACAACGCCACCATATAAAATATTCAATACTGACCCATCTTCATAAATTCCTATTTTAAAACCTTCTACAAAGGGAATATTCCCAATCAAAATACCAAATCCAATGGGAATCAACAATAGTGGCTCCCAACCTTTTCTGATTCCCAGATAAACAAAGATTATACCCACAATGAGCATAATCACATAACGCATGTCTAAATTGGCAAAACCGGTATTAGACCAAAACCGCGTAATACTATCCCATATATTTATCGCTTCATTTGTTTGATCAGTAACAGGCGTTTGTGCAAATGCAGCCCACCCCACTGACAAGAATAAAACGACTAACCATACTATTCTGAATTTTAATGATTTCATAATCATAATGTCTTAAAAAATCTTTATTAAAGGTAAAGGTTATTCTATTTCAAATAAATCTGCATCTTGCAACACAGCATCACCTTCTTTAACTAACACTTTGGTTACTGTACCGTCACGATCAGCCAAAACATTGTTTTCCATCTTCATTGATTCAAGAATCATGATGACTTCATCGGCTTTGAAACTATCGCCTTCTTTGACCAGTACTTTAAACACATTGCCCGGTAGAGGAGCTTTGACGGTTTTAGCACTAGGCCTTTTACTTGCAGCAACCGGTTGTAATTTTTCTTTGTTTTCGCCTTCTACTTTTTTGACTCTCTTACGTTGGAGCACCGGTGTTTTAGAAGTTTTGATCTCTTCATTGAGTTTTACGGCATATTTTGAGCCGTTGACCTCAATATTGGCTATATCATCTTCGACGCTTTTAATAGCCACATTAAAATTGACACCATTGATGGTAAATTTATATTTTTTCATGTGTATTTTCTTT
>PDWJ01004156.1_pt1 | contig 12982 bp, 11 predicted proteins | sample 1430881 | NCBI WGS metagenome assembly PDWJ01 (sample SAMN01162460, study PRJNA174530) | Oral metagenome, whole genome shotgun sequencing project. | biome: Marine environment; feature: Marine mammal; material: Swab sample of the gingival sulcus; isolation source: swab sample of gingival sulcus... | reverse complement strand
TCGGCCGCTACGGCCAAATCCAGTGGCAATTTCATCGGCAATAAGCAAAACATCATATTGATCACAGAGCTGCCGTACCCGCTGGAGATATTGCTGATGGTAAAAACGCATTCCGCCGGCCCCCTGAACGATTGGTTCAAGAATTACCGCGCAGAGAGAGTCGGCATTGGCTGCGATCATTTGCCGGAATGAATCGATATCACTTTCGTCCCAAATCTCGCCAAAAGAGATCTGCGGTGCTTGCGCGAAAAGATACTCCGGCAAAATTCCGGTATAGAGCGTATGCATTCCCGTTTCCGGGTCACAAACCGACATCGCATGAAAGGCGTCTCCATGATAACCATTGCGTATAGTAAGGAATCGCTTTTTCTCCGGTTTTCCTTGCGCATACCAGTATTGGATGGCCATTTTCATTGCCACCTCAACGCTGATCGAACCGGAATCACAGAGAAAGACCCTGTCAAGTCCAGCCGGAGTCAGCCTTACAAGACGGCGGCAAAGTTCGACTGCAGGCTGATGAGTCAACCCGCCAAACATGACATGGGCGAAATTATCCAGCTGATCTTTTATGGCCTGATTGAGTTCGGGATGATTATAGCCATGAATTACCGACCACCAGGAAGCCATTCCGTCAATCAATTTTCGGCCGTCGTCAAGAATTATTGTCGAACCAGTCGCACCCGCAACATGGAAAACAGGCAGCGGCCGAGTCAATGAGGTATAGGGATGCCAGATATGTTCCCTATCAAATGACAACAAATCAGATCTCTTCACCGGTATTACTCCAGCTCAAAACCAAGCTTGCGGAACATGACAATATCCTCAGTCAACCCTCTCCCGGAGGTGGTCAGATAGTTGCCGACAATGGCGCCATTGGCACCGGAGGTAAAAAGTCGTGACTGTTCATGACCAAGATGATTGCGACCACCGGCAATCCTGATAACGGCTTTGGGCATAATCAAGCGAAACATCGCCACCGCAATCAGCACATCTTTGCGTGAGATCGGTTTTATCGTCGCAAAGGGAGTACGAGCAATAGGCATCAGGATATTAAGCGGCACAGACTGTACATCCAGTTCCCGAAGCTCAAAAGCCAGCTCCAGCCGCTGCTGAAAACTCTCTCCCAGGCCCAGAATTCCACCACAACAAAGCTCCATCCCGGCAGCAAGGGCAACCTTGAGAGTCTCCACTTTCTGCTCCCAGGTATGAGTAGTACAAACTTGCGGGAAATAGCTTCGGCAGGTCTCAAGATTACAGTGGTATCTGCTTACCCCCATTGACCGGAGAAGTTCCGCCCGTTCCGGAGTTAAAAACCCCATCGAAGCACAAAGAGACATTGCTGTCTTTCTGCCCAGACTGCGATAAATTGGAGAAAACTGCTCCTGCAGATCTTTTTTGCTGACATGATGCCCCGCTGTCACCAGAGAAAAACGCCCTACCCCCTCTCTCTCATTTTCACGGGCAAGGGCAACGGCACGATCCCTGTCAACGAGATTATAGGTTTCAACCTCCACATCATAGTGGGCCGATTGGGCACAGAATTTACAATTTTCACTGCATTTTCCAGAACGCGCGTTGATAATCGAGCAAAGATCAAAAGCAGCACCAAAGACTTCACGTCGCAACCTATCTGCAGAAACAAGCAGTTCCCTGAGCCTGTCATCACTCTTTCTCGCGGCAAGGGCAAGCGCCAAAGCTTCCGTAAACGAGAGCAGCTGCCCTGCCAGTATCTTTGCAATTGCGTCTCTATACACCGTCTTTTTATTGCACTATAATCCGAGTTTTCTGACCACCTTATCAAGTCCAGCCGGAGAATCAAACTGCAAGGATGTCACCTTTTTTATCCCTCTTGGAACAATCCTTCTCATCATCCCTTTCAATACCGATTTGGGCCCGACTTCAACAAATGTGTCGATACCTTCCGCCAACATCCGAGTAATAATTTCACACCAGCGAACCTTTGAAATAATCTGTCGTGCCATCATCTCCTTCATCCGGACAGGATCATACTCTTTTTGCGCCGAAACATTAAAATAGACAGGTATCATCGGAATATTAAAAGGGATCTCGTCGAGCAACTCAGAGAAATCAGGAATAGCACCCGCTACCAGAGGACTATGATTAGCAACACTTACATTGAGCGGAACGACTTTTGCTCCCGCGTCAATCAGGCTCTCGTTCACGCCATCCAGGCCGACTGAAGAGCCGGAGATCACTGTCTGCTCCGGAGTATTATGATTGGCTGCGACAACAATACCTGGACCATTATATTCGCCAAGAATCTCATCAATCTTATCAACAGGTAAACCGATAACCGCCCGCATGCCGCCCGGATTTTTCTCGCCTTCTCGTCCCATCAACTCTCCGCGGCGAGTCACCAGCCTGAGAGCGTCACTGGCCGAAATAGCACCACTGGCATATAGCGCCGAATATTCACCAAGACTATGTCCAGCAAAAGAAGAAATTGCCACCTTCCCTCCCACCGCTTCCCGAAAGGCCTGCCAGCAAACGAGATTTGCCACAGTTATTGCCGGTTGCACGATATCGGCGGCAATCAACTGTTCCATCGGGCCTTCATCACTGAGCCTGGAGAGAGGCCGCCCACAGACATCTTCCGCATTTTTCATAATCTCAGCACAGGCTGACGACTTGTTCCGAAACTCCTGTGCCATACCAATAAATTGAGATCCCTGACCGGGAAAGAGTATCGCTAATTTCATATCAATCTTTTTCGTTAACTTATGATGAAAGCTTCCCTTTGGAACGAGAAAAATTCAATAGTATCAACATAAACGCTCCAACAAATATTGCCGAATCGGCAACATTAAACGCCGGCCAGTGCCAACTTGCGTAGTAGAAGTCAAGGAAATCGGTAACAGCGCCATAACGGAGTCGATCAAGAAGATTGCCAATCGCCCCCCCGCTGAGCAGGCCAAGAACAACACCCGCCGTTCTGGTTCCCAACTCTTTTTTCTGAATACAATAGTACCAACTCAGGCCAAGTATCGCTATAAAGCTGATACCGAGAAAAAAATAATGCCGCCAGGGAGAATCGATATCTGCAAGAAAGGAAAATGCCGCCCCGGTATTTGTGACGTAAACAAGGTTAAAAAAACCGGGAATAATTTCCCGCACCTCATAGAGCACAAAATTGCTGACTACGACATATTTACTCAGCTGATCAAGAACAACAATCAGAACAACAGTAAGAGAGTACCACACTACAGCCCCATCTCCATAATAACAACAGAACAGCGGCCACACAGCTGTGGATGGGAGGGATTACGACCTACTGTCACAGATCTGGTCCAGCAACGCTCGCACTTTTCTCCTCTGGCCGGTTGAACAATAATAACAAGTCCTTCAAGTTCCTCACTAAAAAAGACAACATCCGCCGAAGAGGGCTTGTTCTCCAGAGGATTCAACTCAGAAATAATTGAAATTTCCTTGATAGTCTGCCACTCACTACGCAAAAACTGCAGGGTATCACCTTCCGCCTTAAGCTGGACTTCCGCCTCAAGGGAATGGCCGATCACCTTATCACGACGTGCGATTTCCAGCGCTTTGGTAATCTCTGATCTGATCGTCAGTAATCGAGACCATTTTTTCATCATCTGCCGGTCAAGGACAACCTGTTGCGGTTTCGGAAATTCGCTAAAAAAGATTGATTCTGACAAGGGAGAGCTGTGGTCTCTTCCCAGAAGACAATCCCAGGCCTCAGCAGCGGTAAAACAGAGGATCGGAGAGACCAGCTGCAACAGACCTGTAACGATATCATAAAGTGCAGTCTGGGCCGCCCGCCTCTCACGAGAAGCAGCTGCGGAGGTATAGAGCCTGTCTTTCAATATATCAAGATAAAAAGAGCTCATCGTTGTTCCACAGAAATAGTTGATATTCTGATAGATAGAATGAAACTCATATTTATCATAAGCTGCTATAACCTTTTCCCGCAGTTCATCAAATTTTGTCAGGGCCCAAAGATCAATCTCCAGCATATCCTCCTGCAGAACACGATCTTTTTCCACCTGAAAATCACTGAGATTACCGAGAAAATAACGAATGGTATTGCGGATTTTCCGATAGGAGTCAGAGATCTGGCGGAGAATTGTATCCGACACCTTCACATCGCCAGTATAATCCTCACTCGCGACCCAGAGCCGCAGGATTTCCGCGCCGTATTTTTCGATCACTTCAGAAGGGACAACGACATTGCCCACTGATTTCGACATCTTTTTGCCGTCTCCATCTACCACATAACCATGGGTCAACACACTCTTATACGGCGCGGTATCACGGGTTCCGACAGCAGTAAGCAGGGAGCTGTGAAACCAGCCACGGTGCTGGTCACTTCCCTCCAGATAGAGATCGGCAGGCGACTGCAGTTCGTCGCGCAGTTCCAGAACCGCGGCATGACTGACCCCTGAATCAAACCAGACATCGAGGATATCTTCTTCCTTTTCAAAGTCAGAACAGCCGCAAGCACAACGATAGCCGCCATCTGGGAGGAAATCATCAACATCGTGGGCAAACCAGGCATCAGCACCTTCTCTCAGGAAAAGCTCGTCAACCTTTCGGGCAATCTCCTCACTTTTTATCACCTCCCCACACTCTTTGCAGGAAATCACGGTCAGCGGAACGCCCCAGTCACGCTGACGGGAAACGCACCAGTCAGGACGATTTTCCACCATTGCGTAGATCCGATTTTCTCCCCAGGCAGGAGTCCAGGTTGTTTTTCGGATCTGTTCCAGCGCTTTTTTTCGTAACGCATTTTTTTCCATCGAGATAAACCACTGTGGTGTTGCCCGGTACATCACCGGCAACTTGCAACGCCAGCAATGTGGATAGGAGTGATTAACCGGGGTCGCAAAAACCAGATCCCCACTCTTTTGTAAATCCTCAATGATAGCGTCGTTGACCTCGGGAACATGTTTCCCCTTATATTTTCCGGCCTCAGCGGTATAATACCCCTCACTGTTGACCGGAGAGAGAATCTCCAAGCCATAACGCAAGCCGGTATGATAGTCATCAGTTCCATGCCCCGGTGCAGTATGGACACAGCCGGTACCTGCTTCAGCAGTCACATAATCGGCAAGAACCAGCAAAGAATCACGTTCCATAAAAGGATGCCGACAACTTCTCTTTTCAAAACCGGTTGCGGCAAATGTTGCCTCAACACTGTATTCTGTGATGCCAATCTCTGCCATCATCTGTTCGATCAGCTCTTCTGCTATCACCCAGATCTCATCTTTCACCTTTACCGCCGCATAGCGAAATTCAGGATGCAGTGCCACCGCCATGTTGGCGGGCAAGGTCCAGGGCGTTGTCGTCCAGATAACAAAGAAAATATTGCTGCCGACAAGTGATTGATCGACTTCTGGAAAATCGCCATTGGCCTGAAATTTCACATAGACCGAGGGCGACTGATGGTCATGATATTCCACTTCCGCCTCAGCAAGAGCGGTCGCACATGTAGAACACCAGTAAACAGGTTTACGGTTACGAACGACAGAGTCTGAAAGCAGAAAGCTGTTAAACTCACGGGCAATAGCCGCTTCATAGCTGTAATTGAGGGTGAGATACGGCTCATCCCAATCGCCGATAACACCCAACCTTTTAAACTGTTTTTTCTGTGTCTTTATCCACTTTTCCGCATATTTTCGACAAGCTCCACGCTTGGAAAGTTTTGGGATTGTCTTTTTCTTTTCCCCCAGTTCCTTGTCAACATTATGCTCAATCGGTAAACCGTGACAATCCCAACCCGGGATATAGGGAGCATTAAAACCTGCCAGCCGCCGGGAACGCAGGATAATATCCTTGAGGACCTTGTTAAAGGCGGTGCCGAGATGGATATTACCATTGGCGTATGGGGGGCCGTCATGCAGGATAAAGAGAGGCCTGCCTGAAGCTGCTTTTTGAATTTTTGTATAGAGATCTCCCTCTTCCCATTGCCTGAGCAACGCGGGCTCTTTCTGGGCGAGGTTTGCCTTCATCTTAAACCCTGTCTTGGGCAGATTGAGCGTATCCCTGTAATCCATGATAGTTCTCCTTGTAATGAAGACAGATGAAAAAATCGTAAAACAAGAAAGAATACCACCTACATACCATCTTGCAACAATTATATAAAAAATACCGAAAAGAGTCAGAATTTGCTATTTTTCACAACACTCTTCCTGCCCCTGATAATGAACGAAATCAATTCTGTTATAACCGGGAAAGAATCAAGCTCCGGGATTGCGCGGAGCGCCTCAATGTCGGGATAGCACTGTCAATATAGTCAAAAACCCGAGCCCGCTTGCCCTCTGCCGGTCGCATAATACGACCGATAACCTGCAGCAGACGTCCTTCAAAGCTGATTGGCGTACAGAGAAAAAGCGTAGCCAGTCCCGGGCAGTCAAAACCTTCACTGATAAGCTGCAGGGTTGCAACCAGCACCTGGACTTGACCGGCGCGAACTTTCGCTACCACCTCTGCCCGCTGCTCCGCCGGCAACTGGCCAGAAAGCAGAGCGACATTAATATCTCTGGCTGCAAGCTTGTCGGCAAAGAAACGGCAGTGACTCAGCCGGTCAGAGACCACCAGAATGGTGCCGCTCTCTTTCTGTTCACAGCTTTGCAGAATATCCCTTAATATCTGCAGATTACGACCCTCATGGTTGACCAGTGCCTTGATCAGTGCCTGATAATCACCAACATAATTATAGGAAAATGAGGTAACTTTACGAATAACCTCCGGGGCAAGAATTGCCCCGGAAGCGATAAGTTCATCCTGATCAACCCGATGGATACGATCTCCCATAAAATAATAGATCAGCCTGGTAGTCTCACTGTCACTGCGAAAGGCTGTTGCAGAAAGACCAAGAAGATAGCGACAATCAAATTCAGAAACAACATCAGTAAAAAGAGAGGCTGGAACCCGGTGGCACTCATCAACCACCAGATGGCCAAAATGAGGAACCAGCTCTGCCACCCGCTTTCTGGCGGTATTAACGATAGCTATGGTCAATTCGCCAAGCTCGAATCTGCCATCTCCGACCAGCATGACATTACATTGCAAAAACTGTTCTACCCGTTGCTGCCACTGGTAGAGCAGCTCCTTGGTATGGACCAGCACCATGGTTGGTTGACGGCGTTGCGCAATAATCGCAAGGGCCATAACCGTCTTACCGCTTCCGGTACCCGCCTCAATGACACCAAAGGATTTTCCTGTGGCAATCGCAACCGCCTGCTGCTGATAGAGACGAAGCTGACCACAAAAGGAAAAGTCAACTTCCGGTAAAGTTCGCCGCTGATCTATTATTTTCGGAGTCTTGCCGGTAAATTGGCGACAGAGCAACACCGCCTGATTGGCAAAGCCCCTCGGAAAGCGAAGACCATGGGGTACAGGCTGATAATATTTGAGTTTAGGCTGCAATTTTTTGCCAATCCAGCGACCATACTTCTTTGCCGCCAGATACTGCGGGTTATCAAGAGTAAGGCGATTTTTCAATTCCTGTTCAAGCGTAAACGAAATCCCTTCCAGCAAACAATCGGAGGCAACAGTAAGATGGAGTTCTGACATGGAAAAGACCTTGAGCTAATCAATAGAGTACTATCTTCAATGCAAAACAAAAAATCTGTTTGCTGCGGGCAGCTTTCAATAAACCGGCCAACAGTCCAGCACGACATTAACATCCCCTTAACGTTATGAGATCAGGAAAAATCTTGAAAGTCAAGCCCCAAATCCGGTATACAACAATATGCCAAACCCCCTCTGTCATCCCGCCATTCAAGGCCCACTCTGCCGCCGCGTGTTGCCAACAGCAGCTTTTGCCTGGCTGCTTGGGCCCTTTCTCTTTTTTTAGCAATGGACAAAGCAAACACCTCTTCCCTTGACACCCTGCGCATGGTGGCACAACACCCGGGAAAAGGGATCACTTTCGATAGAGTCTGTCATGATAACGAAAAAAAGAAATCACTATTTTCAGCGGCGAACGGCTCAAAATCAGAGGCTTTCATCCCAGAGAGTCTGGGAGAGTATTATTTCAGGGAACTTTTCTCGACCGGCAGACCGCACAAAGCAAGGCGTTCCACCGCCACCATGATTATCGGGACCTGGCTTCCCAGACAGGGCTGTTTGTTGCTTGTTTTTTCTGCTGTCATTCATTATTGTTGCGGAACATTTTTCAAAATAACCAATAACACCAAAGAGGTTTTTATGTATTTTCGTCTATCTTTTTTGTCTCTTCTCCTGCTGATTCAGCTTTTTCTGCCAATACAGATCCAGGCAAAATCCCAGCCAATCGTGGTAAAAATACCAGAACAGACCATCGCCACAGCCCTAAAAAAAGTACTTCCCGTCCAGGTGGATACCAACAAGGTTCCTGTCAAGGGACAGATAACCATCATTGATATCGACAAGCTGCAGATTTACGAGAACGGCATCTCCTGCAACGTAAAGCTTTCTGGACAGGATATGGCTATCTCCACCAATATTGGCGACCATAATATAAATCTCAATGTCGGCTCCCTGCAACTACATGTCAATGCAAATGCCACCCTGCGTTTTGACGCGGCAAAACAAAAACTCTACATCAGACCAACAATCAGCGAGCTCAACACCGGTGCCAGCAGTAGTGCTGCCGAATTAGGGCCAACACTGATATCACTGCTTAATGGTCAGGAATTTCCCATTTCGCTGCAACCCCTGCAGCCTCTTTTTGTGCACAGTGATTCCAAACAGGTTGTCATCAACACCCACCTTGCTAATGTGCTGGCAAAAAAAGACAATCTGCAGCTTCATCTGCTACCATCTGTCTCCGCCTATAACAAAAAATGACTAAAGCAACAGGATCGAGGCCGACAACAAACAGCTACCATACGAGATCATCCGGAACTCTATATTCGGCATAAGGATCATCCTCGCCTGTTTCAGTTGTTGACGGAGAAAAATCATCGGCAAGAGAAGTAAACACCTTGCAATCTGTCATCCGAATTTCTGTTACAATTTTTCGGGGAACAATCGCAAACTGGCCTGCCACACCAATCTTTTCAACAATACCCAGTTTGCCTTCACTGAGCTGCTCGAGCATCTTCTTATCGACAAAAACTCTGTAGATTTTATCAGAAACACAAAAACGATAGGGATTGCCATTACCACCGGTTTCAAGGCGATGTTGCTCGACAAGCTGTTTGATCCGGGCAAGTTTCGAGCGGTTCTGGAGCTTTGCTTCCCGTTCCTGATTGAGTTGCCGGTCCCTGGCTTTCTTTTTTTCGGCAGCTTTTCGTATAAGCAGCGCATTCTCTTCGGCAGTGGTCAACCGCCCTTTCTCGGCCCTGCTCTTTTGTTTTTTGGCCTTGTACTGCTCACTTTTGACCTTCTGCACCTTCTTTTTATCAACCAGGCCAAGTTTCACCATCTGTTCCTGAAAAGAATTTCTCATACTGTTTCCTGTCTAGAGTTGTGTTCTTATTTTTCTCTGGTTAGCGATGATACTGCTATCAAACATCTTTCTTCTTGTGAATAGCAAGCCCCACATTTGCGAAAAATATCAATAACGCACCCATCCAGCCGGCCAGATCAAGGGCATGTTCGCCGGCAAGAAAAGGACCAAGAAAAGCCGCAAGCAGAATGCGGGTTGAGGATATAATCGATCCTTCCAATGCCGTTACAAAACGGAAACCAAAAGTAAGGAGATACTGCCCGGCAACCCCTGCAGCTGAACAGGCCAGAAGAAAACCAGATTCCGCCAGATTTGGCCAGAAGATTGCATCATGAAAGAAAAAAAACATTGTGACCGTGCCAATTCCAAACATAAAAAAGAGAATTGTGTGTGAGTCGTGACATCTTCTGCTTACGTTAAGATAAACGATAGCAGCTGCAGCACTAAACCCTGAAGCCAGCCCCCAGCTATTATGCAATGGAAAATAAAATTTTCCTGGTGGCATTAACATCAGCCATATTCCTGTCCAGGCCATAACCATTGCCAGCAAAGAAAAGAAATCGCGTTGAGCCTTCAGGAAAAGCCAGGAAAAAAGGGCAACAAAAAGAGGATATGTCATATTAAGGATATTGCCTTCTGCAACAGTACCAACTGCTACTGCCCTGTAAAAACAATACACTGCAACAGTATTGGCAATGGCTCTTCCAACCAGATAATGATAATTTCTTGGCATAAGACGTTGCCGCCGCAAACAGATGGTGACAGTGACCACGAGAAAGCCGACAAGAAATCTCGAAAACACATAAAATGATGGCTCAACAGCAACAACCGTCTCTCCCCATCTGATAATGACAGTGGCGAGATAAAAGAGCAGAGCTGAGGCAAAAAGTGAAAACCAGCCCAGCAGTTGCTGTTTTCCCCAGAAAGAAACTGTTGGTTCTGTCACTATTATTCCTCTTTTGGCAACGCAATAATAACACTGCAAAACACCGACAAAACTGTTCTCATATTCAAACAGATTTTTATACCATCTTACCAGCTGACAACCAAAGGAAAAGACGCTGTTTGTTGAGAAATACCGTCTGTTCTAATTCTTTATCTTTTACCGTGTCATGGAAGAAGAAAAAAAAGCCCCAATCATTTCGGGATTGGGGCTTTCACGTCTTTTGGGATTTTTTCAACTGTCTCCTGGCGGAGAGGGAGAGATTCGAACTCTCGGTACTTGCGTACACACGCGTTCCAGGCGTGCACCTTAAGCCACTCGGTCACCTCTCCAAAAGGAAAATCAGGGTTTTTCCACAGCTACAATTATCTGCTCACTGTCCATTTTCAGCTCGACATTATCAGGCAGGGATATTTCGCCGGATTTAACGCTGTCTCCAATGGCAAGATCCTGAATCTCCACTGCTACTTCATCGGGGATATCCAGTGGTTTGCCAAACAACTTCAATGTATTTTGCGAAACAATCAGATTTCCACCGAGATCAACACCTTTTGCCTTACCCTTAAAGACGAGAGGCACATCATAGGCATGTCCCTTATCAAGATCAATTTCGCAGAAATCAACATGGATCAAGGTATCTTTTACCGGATCAGTCTGAACCTCACCAAAACGAACGCTTTTCCGCTGACCTTCAATATCGAGGGAAACAACAGTATTCTTTCGGTAGAATTCCAGCAGTTTTGCATGCAGGGGTTTGGTCTCAAGCTGAAGCATCTGAGCCTTGCCACCATTGCCATATACAACCGCAGGGGTAATCCCCTTCATCCGTAACTGTCGCATGGCTCCTTTTCCTGAAACACTCCTTTGAGCCGCAGACAATTCAACTTGAAACATAACTCCCCCTTCCGCCGGCTGCTATTTCTCCATTTTTTCAACAGCAGGCCAACCTGTTAATTTTTGCTTGTAAACTGCAAGTTACACAAAAAGATAACTGACAGAATCCTCATTATGAATTCGATCTATCGCATTTGCAAGTAGTTTGGAAACCGAAAGCACTTTTATTTTTGCACACTTTTCTCCCTCAGGACGCAACGGAATCGAATTTGTCACAACCAGGGATTTTATCTCTGCCTGAGTGATCCGCTCAATTGCCGGGCCAGAAAGCACTGGATGAGAGCAACAGGCGTGCACTTCTTTTGCACCATTTTCCAGCAGCGTCCTCGCACCAGCGCAGAGAGTTCCAGCAGTATCGACCATATCATCCATCAATATCGCAATCCTGCCCTTAACATCACCAATAACATGCATTGCTTCGCATTCGTTGGGCTTATCACGTCTCTTGTCAATAATCGCCAGACCGATATTTAACCGCTTGGCAAAGGCCCGGGTTCGCTCGACCCCTCCGGCATCAGGAGAAACCATGATAACATCTTCACCGGCAAATGTTTCTCTCACATATTTAATGATAACCGGCGCGGCGTAAAGATGGTCTACCGGGATATTAAAAAATCCCTGAATCTGTCCAGCATGCAGATCCATGGTAAGCACTCTTCGCACACCAACAGCCATAAGCATCTCGGCAACAACCTTTGCGGTTATCGGCACCCTGGGAGCATTCTTCCTGTCCTGCCTGGCATAGCCATAATAGGGCAGTACCGCCGTTATTCGGCGGGCTGAGGCCCGTCTGAGGGCGTCAACCATAATCACCAGTTCCATGAGATTATCATTGACAGGGGTACAGGTAGGCTGAATAACAAAAACATCCCTTCCCCGTACGTTCTCTTTTATTTCAACAAAAATCTCACCATCACTAAATTTGCGAACATCGGCCTCACTAAGAGGGATATTCAGATGTTCTGCAATCTCCTCAGCCATCTTCCGGTGGGCGTTACCGGAAAAAACCTTTACGTCTCGCATCTTCTTTTTCTAGTCCGGGATGTCGTTTCAAGGTGCTTCATGATGGCTGGGGCGGCAGGATTCGAACCTACGAATGCCGGGATCAAAACCCGGTGCCTTACCGCTTGGCGACGCCCCAGTATATGCTCTGGTCCAAAAAACCTTTTTTCCATATTCCCGCCTTAACCTCTCAAGGACAGGAGAGATCCTGGCTTCAACAGCTGATTTTGATTCAAAAAGGCCAAAAACGGTTGGCCCGCTTCCTGACATCAATACTTTTTCTGCACCGGCATCAAGAAGAGATTGCTTAACTTCCGCAACCCTTGGATAAAGACAAACTGTTATTTTCTCAAGATCATTTTCCATCTCTGCCAACGAACAACGGCGAAGGTAGAGGCGTGCTAATGTAGATTTTTTCTTATCACTTGTCAATACAAAATTTTGAAAAACAGAGGCAGTAGAAACGGAAAATCCAGGATTAACCAACAAGAACATGTAATTGCTGAGAGCAGCAACCTCTTGCATAATATCGCCGATTCCCTGTGCGAGTACAGCTGAAGCAGGAATCGCAAAAAAAGGAACATCGGCACCAAGAGCGCGAGCCATTTCAACGAGCTGACGCTGTGAAAATTCATTTTCAGCAAGTTGATTGAGACCACGAAGCACGGTTCCGGCGTCACTGCTGCCACCTCCTAATCCCGCGGCAATCGGGATATTTTTATCAA
>PDWJ01004155.1_pt1 | contig 12983 bp, 9 predicted proteins | sample 1430881 | NCBI WGS metagenome assembly PDWJ01 (sample SAMN01162460, study PRJNA174530) | Oral metagenome, whole genome shotgun sequencing project. | biome: Marine environment; feature: Marine mammal; material: Swab sample of the gingival sulcus; isolation source: swab sample of gingival sulcus... | reverse complement strand
CCAAGTAAAACATAACCTAAATTAGAATAAGCGTATTTTTGATTGGGTTTTGATTTAACTTTGCCATTGTCAGAAAATATAGGGCTGAAAAACTTATTTCTGTCAAAAGATTTATGCTCTTCTGCTAAATGAACCCAATTTAAGGGAATTGGATTTGGAATTCCTGCCGAATGATTTAGTAATTGTTGTATTGTTATGTTTGAAGAATAAGGAAATTCCGTCAAATATTCTTTTATAGGTTGCTCAATTTCAATTATCCTTTGTTCTGCTAATTGCAAAACGGCTAATGCCGTAAATGTTTTAGTGACAGAATAAGCATTATATGTTGTATTTTCTGTTGTTTTTATTTGATTTTTTATATCCGCAAAACCAGCTTGAAATCTGTGCATCATTTTGTCTTTGTTGAAAATAACATATTGAATTGATGGCGTTTTATTGTCCTCAATTTGTTGTTGTAATATGTTATCAATGTTATTCATTTCTTTTGGTTGCGAATTGCAAGAACCTAAAAAAATCAGAATTAGCACTAAGATATTGATTCTCCACATAGCTTGCAGGAAGGGTTTGAGCGACTTGCCAAAGAGTATGGTTGCTATGGGCTGGTTTCATTATTTCTAGTTTAAAAAAGGTGATAATTCTTCTACTTCATCTTTTTGGAATCTAAACCTTTCATTCAAAAAACTCCTCAACGCTTCAAAATTGGGAAAGCGAGATTTATTTTCGAGTCCAAATGATTTTAGAACATGAGCACTTATCTGATTCAATTGAATTTCTAGATTTTGACCGATTAGTTCGCTTATTGGTATCTCAACGTATGTTTCCGATTCGTCTTTAAATCTGATTTCGTGAAAAGTCTTTTGAAAATCTTCTAACCATGCTTCTTCGGTCGCATATTTTTTGCCATTTTTAGCAAGAAGATTTTTTGCTTTTAGATTAACAATGTTGTTGTATAGAGCAAGAATAATTTGCCAATCTAACCACCCTTCATCTTTTAGTCTAATCCGTTCTGAATTAAATTCTTGAGATTGTTTTAAGCGTTCAAGAGTTAAATGTATTACACTTATACAGTTTTGGTATCGCCCTTTGATATTATTGATTGCTTTATCGTGATTGTATAATGGGCTATCGTTTTTTTTTGTAGATAGTGTATCAGATTCGTGCTGTTCAATATTTAAAAGATCAGATGTGAACTTATTGCGCATCGACTTCTGGAATTTATCTTCAGAAACCAAATCCCTGTAAGCTCTTTGATAAGCATTGATAGTTAATGTCTTGTTACCCAGGCCTGCTTCAAACAAGCTATGAAATTTGTCTTGGAAATCGTCATGAGGAAGTAAGCTAAGTTCGTCTAATATCATTTGAAAAGAAACAGTGATTGCAGTATAGTGCATATTCTTTTCTTTAGGTTCTTTGGATTTTAACACTGGCAGAAAAACTTTCCAAAGATACTTCGTATTGGAGGGAAGTTGTTCCGGACCTTTTGGAGTTTCAACTAATTCAATTTTGATGTTTATCAAACCTTCTGTTAGGTGAAAATCAATTTCACTTAAAGCAATTTCAGACTGAATGATTTGGATGAGGGCAGCAAATTCTTCTCCAACGGAATTTGAAATAAAATCATTTTCAAATTCAATATTCCAATGGCTGCCAAATGCCTTCCAACTTATAGTTCTCTTTGAACCAACATCATTGATAGGGGGACTTTCTAGCTTTCTAGCTACTAGCTTATTTAATCCGATTGAATTTTGCTCCTTTTGGATGAACTTAACGCTTTCTTTAAGAAAATCATCATACAATTGCCCCATTCTAACTTTTTCATAATCAATGAAACCCGACAATTGATTGGAAATTATTGGTGTCAAACCAAGAATGAAGGCACATTCGAGAAGGGTTTTTCTTAAAAGCTTATCGGTTTTGGGATCAAAGTCGCTAGGATCAAATTCGTTTCTTGCAGTTAAATAATTTTCAAATGCTTGTAAATAGCTTATCCATGAACCTTGTTTGAAGTCAGAATGTAGTAGTAATGCATAGGAGTCGCTAATTCGTTTATATAACAGTGAATCTTCCTTTTGAAAACAGAACCATATAGCTGATAACGAATAGTATTTGGCTGCAAGGTTCATTCCAATAGCTGCGTAAAGTTGGGATATACCCATAACAGCCAAAATGAAGCCTTCATAAGTTGTTTCATTTTGATAAAGATCTTTTGCCTTATGAAAAAAGCCTAAAGCATTCAGAATACCCTTAGAGCTTTTTGAGTGTAGGTGTTTCCATCCTCTCTCCGTGTATCGCTTTGCAGCACTAAAATCACCCTCCCGTTTTTGAACTAATGGTAAGATTTCTTCGGAATATTTATCAAGATCAAGAAATTTATCATCTAATCCAAATCGGATAGCTAAGTCAACAATAGCATCAATTTTCTTACCTAATTGAGAAATTGCAAATTGAGGTGCATTAGATGATTCACTGATTATTTCTTTGAAACAACTAAGAGCCTTAACTTTATTGTCTGAACCAATACCAATAAAATCTCTATTAAGGAAGAAGAATCCTTGCAGCTCTAAAAGACCACAATAAATATTTTTATCGGCAACTGATGCCTTTTGTGCATCAACTAGAGAGTCATATATTTCAAACCATTTATAAACATGGTCTTCTTCTATATCAATTAGGTTAAGTTTTTGTGTTGTAGCTATAACAGTGAGTAGGTTAAGAGCATCCTCTAGGTTTCCCAAATCCACAAATACATCAAGATCCGAAAAGTAATCATGAACGATTTCCTCTAATCCTTTTAGACTATTCTTTGGAGACTCATCAACAGATGGTCTTAATGTCAGCCAAACAATTTCATAAATAGCTTCTCTCCTCAGCTTTCTTAAAATGTCTGGATGATTGGAATAAAGCGATAGGAGTTTTAGCCACAACTCGCTTTGTCCTCCTAAATAACTATTCCTTCTGCAATGCTTAGCCGCAAGAAGGACTTGATAGAACTCACCAATATTGAAATATTGAATATCCTCGACGTCTTTCCATAATTTGTATGATTCCAAGTAAACTTTATCATCCTTATCTCCTAAGCTTAACAACTGATTATCAAGTAGATAATTTGTAAGTAAACGATCCTTTGGATTTGATTGCATAGATTTATCACTTACTACACCTCGAAGTCTATCAAAAACCAAGGAGTGGTTATCTTTTGCAATAGGAAAGGGGAGTTGACGTATTAATTCAAAAGAGTTTTCTATTGATATCTGAACTACTTCATCGTTGGAAACATCATGAAAAACCCAGCGTATTGATTTTGTAAATGACTCCCAAATTTCATTGGGTAATGCATCATATACTCTCTTTGCAATCAGCAGCTCTTTATTATCACCTTTAGTTTGCAGTTTCCTATACTGATCCTTTATATATGAATCAATAATAGTCTTTAGCTTAATCGAACATTTGTCAAGTAATTCACTTGAAAGATTTTCTTGATTTGAAGCCCACTCTGTTAGTAGCCCTGCATCATTATCACCTTTTTTAGCTGCAATGGATGTATTTGTTTCAAATATAAAAAGAGGTTCATCCATTAAATATTCACCTTTTACAAAAAGCATAAAGAAGTGTGCTAATGACTTGGTTATTTCTTCACTAGAGAATGAAAAATTCTTTGATGAATAAAGCTTAAGTTGTTTAAATGTTGATCTAAATGATGTCAGATCTCTTTGAAAAATATCATCTTCAAAGTCACAGTAAATTTGTTCATCAATTCCATGAACTTTATTATATAACCATACTTCCAAAGTCTTTAACTCCTGATATTTGAATCCTTTTATTGTATCTGAAGCATCAGTATCTTTTGCAAAGAGATGTAATTTTGATATATGTCCTGTATTTGTCATTGTTTCATTAGGTTTAAAAACAACTCTTTTGGTTTTTCAGTGTAGGCTACTAGTGTCAGCAAAAACCAAATGTGCTGTTTGTGCACTTGACCTTTCCAGCATGGCATACAACGGTGTGCTATGCGTAGTAGCGGGTAAAAAAGCATAGACTTTGAGTTAAAAAACTGACCCGCTATTGCTTATAAACCGTGTTATAGGCAGTTATTTATATCCGTAAATTACATAATTATTATTTTCCATCTCAAAATTAATATTGTTTTTTAATAGTAATTCTTTAAATTCCTTACTAATATCAATCACTTTACCTTTTACAAGCATTCCTCTACCTTTAATATATCTTGGCATAATAATCATATACTCAATATCAAAAAAAACAGGCATACCTTCCATATAAAAAGGAGACCAATCTCCGTAGAAATTAGGGTTTTCTATGTTAGAAACATTATAACCAAACTCTTTATCTGATATTCGTTTTTCAAAATATGCTGGTGGAAATGGTAAACTATTAACACCTTTTTGCAATTCCAACCATTTAGTATCATTCATATATGAACCCAATCCTCTTTTCTCTACTTTTTTAAGAGTTTCCATTTTAAACTGAATAATATTAGGGTCGTTTTTCATTAAATACCGATATTTTTCTTCATCAGTTAATGGTTTGCTTTCCAAATCTGAATAGAGCTTTCTTGTTTCTTCAATATTTGTTTTGTTTTTCATATTTTATCTTTCCTATGAAGGCTCACATTTGTGGATGCACTCGTACAATTTACAATTGATTTTTTATCTCTATTTTAGCCTTTCGGATTATATTCATTTGGTTGGTTTTATAGAAGTTATTTTGGATATTTCCAACAACTTTTCTCATTATATTGGTGTGCTATGCGTAGTTGTCAATTTTTTTGTGAAGATACTCAAAATCTGGCTTTTGCTATCGTAAAAAATAGAATTCCGTATGACAATAATTACAGGAGTGTTCTTAGTTGAAAAAAGGGAAAAAAGGCTTGTTTTTTACCTCAGTTCTTTGTTACCAGCTGGCATTCCTATCAGTTCGTAATTGGTACTTCTTCCTCCTGCTGCTTCTTTTTGCAAAATTCCTTTCTCAATCAAGTCGTTAATATCTCTAACTGCTGAATCTTTAGAGCACTTTGCAATTTTTGCCCATTTGGATGAAGTTAATTTCCCGTCAAATCCATCCATTAGCCTATTTAATAATTTTCTTTGTCGGTCATTTATTGCAGTATCTATGTGCTTTTGCCAAAAATCAGCTTTAAATAATACTCTTGCAAGTATTGAATCTGTCGATTTCAAAGCATTAATCAAACAGTTTAAAAACCATACTATCCAATCAGTTATATCTAAATTCCCTTTTTGAGTTTTTTCCAATATCTCATAATACTGTTTTCGTTCCAACCGAATTTGAGCAGACATACTGTAAAAACGTTGATTACTTTTGTCAGCTTGCGCAAGAAGCATATCCGTTAATGCTCTTGTTATTCTTCCATTTCCATCTTCAAAAGGGTGGATTGTTACAAACCATAAATGAGCGATTGCTGCTTTAACTACTAAGTCAATTTTACTATTGTTGAACCAATTTAGAAATCGGGTCATTTCTTTTTCAACCAAATCAGAATCAGGAGCCTGGAAATGTACTTTTTCTTTTCCCATTGCTCCAGATACAACCTGCATAGGTCCAGTAGTGTCTTTTCTCCAATCAGCAACAGTTATTTTATACATTCCGCTTCTACCTGTTGGAAATAAAGCTGCATGCCAATCAAAAAGTCTGTCAGCTGTCAAGGGGTCAAAACATTTTTGAGTTGCATCAAGCATCATTTCAACTACTCCTTCAACATTCCTGTCTGACTCAACAGTTCCTGCTATTTCCATTCCTAATCTGCGTGCAATGGAGGAACGTACTTGGTCAGGATTTAGAAATTCACCTTCAATCTCCGATGATTTTAACACATCAAGAGTCAACGTATCAAGTAGAGCCTCATTTCTCAAATCGAAACCCAATGTTTCCATTTTTCCAATAAGTCTTCCCTGTAAATTTCTTGCCTCACTCAACAAATCCAAGAAATCATTACTATTCCAAGTAAATTCTGGCCAATTGTCCTTTTGATGTATAAAAGCTTTCATTCAATGCATTATTTGCAACGAAAATAACCTTTATTCGATGCAAATCAAAATTAATCGTTGCTTATTTTGCGTTAAATACGCCGTGGCGGCATTTTAATTCATACTCTGCGCGGGCAAATAATCGATATATGTAATTGGCATAGCACACCAATGTGTAGCATTTTCCTAAAGACTGAGAATTTGTGTAGCAAATGAAGGGATTTAGGTCGCCGTAGGCGAATGCTACACATTGGTTGGTGTATGAGCAGTAGCGGATTAAAAAGCCATAAACTTCAAGCCTACTACTGCACCCATTGTGCCATTACCGTTTCGTCTCCCAGATTATAAATACGTTTTAGAAGTAAAAGCCCAACCCATCGTACGGACAGGAGTTCCCGGCTGCCCGGTATTCGAATAAAGTGGGCTAAACTCGTATTCAATTTCCTGCCAATTTATTTGATCAGATAAAACTACAAGTTCATGCTCCGGGTTGACAATCTCTTTCAAAATTGGACAGAACAAATTTCTCTGACCTTGACTAGGCAATTCCCCTTTCATATTTTGCACATATTTTCAAGCAAATTACAAATAACCTTGCAAAAAAAGACAAAGGATATTGTGGAGTTATGAACTATATGCCGTTAGATATCAGAAGGTTAATATATTCTTAAGGATTAACTATTTAATGTTGGGCGTGATTATTATTTAAGTTCCTCCAAAATCTTGTTTATTTCTAATCCTATTTTCTCTATCTCGGTAGCGTATTTATCTGTGTCCTCAGCTATTGCTTTTAATATAATCTCGTTTTGCTGTATTCTTAAATCACAATATTTCAGTAGTTTTTTATTTTGTTCCAATAATTCTATCGGTAAATTTTCAATTGAGTTAAGTCGGTTTATTATTTCCTTATTCTCTTTCCATAAAACAACCCCTTTACTAAATTCCTTAATTAAATATTCAGGTTCTGCCGTATTAACCACATTAAAGACGGCAAGCGATATATTTTCATTTTTAACAAATTTTGCGACTTCTTTGTCGTAGGTGGCGGTATCAAAGCCTGGTTTAGATAAATCTCCTGCAATAAAAGCTATTCCCATAATTAAAACAAACAGTATTACTATAAAAATTGCTCCAATTCCTGCTGCTTTCCATCCGCTATAAAATTCTCCTCCTGATTCCTTATGCTCTTTTAACCATTTCCCTTGTATTTTTTCAACAATCAGATAAATTATTCCTGTATAAATTGCAGGTATCAATGCATTTGGGATTTTATCGATTATGTGTTCAGGTATTGAAAATATTCCTGCAAATATTAAAAGAGTAGAGATTATTCCAATTGTAAAGGCTTTTTTCCCATTATCTTCTTGGTTATAGGATTCGTAATTCTTTTTCACTAAGTATCCGGCAGCTGCAGGTCCACCCAAATATGTTGCAATTGCAATTGCTTTTTGAGAAAATAATTTCTTTTCTTCCATTAATTTCTGTTTGTTGTATCGTTTGTTTTAATTCTGACTAACAGTAATAACATGAGCAATAGCTGACTTCGTGGCACTTCTGTGTCAAATTATACGAAATTTGAAACGGGCTATAAACCTTGACGTTTAGCATTTTCACCTCCATTTATTTATAGTCTTTTTGTTATCCACTGCTTTTTTATTCTTTTTACAGAATATTTTAAGCCTTGAATTTAAATAGTCGTTTTATTTTATGATAATCCTTTAAATTAGGATTGATAAAATATTCTCGGGCTAAATATTATTCTTTCAAGGTTGTGGGTTGCCAATGGATTAAGCAAATATTATAAATGAATCTATTTAATTATAATTTTTTTTGTAATTGATTGATTATTATTGTTTGTATAGTTGACAATATACATGTTCTTTTTTAAATGTGATAAATTAATAGTTTTGTTGCTTGAGCATTGAAATGAAGCATGTTTTTTGCCTAAAGTATCGTATATTGAGATTGTTCCTTTCTCGTTATTTACAGGTTGCACATAAAGGGAGTTGGTGCTTGCATTAAAAGACAAAATTGTTTGTGTTTTATTATTTGGGGCCGTTGTTGCTTGTGCTTGAAATACCGATATTATAAAATTTGCAAAAGCTGATCCTGCAACAATATTTGCTTGCTCGTTGGGATGAGAATCACTGTTGTTATGGTTTTTCTCATACTCATATTTTAGGCAATTGACTTTGCCTTGTTGAGGATTTTCGTTGTTTTCGGCAACAATATTAAAAAAGTCGAAAATGAAAATGTTAGGATGATTTTGATCGTCCTCTGTAAGCCAGTCATTTTTTACCCAGTTTACAAACTCTCGTGCTCTTTGAGCCTTTTCTTCATTTGTCGAAGATCTGTGCAAAGGAGCTAAAGTCCAAACAATAAACTTTTTATTGGGGAAAGCATCCATTTTTGCTCTTAAAGCGCGGTACTGCAATTTGTAGTTTCCCAAACATTTAACTTGCGAAGATACACTGGGGGTAGCAATATCTTCAACAATATTAGAACCCGGAAAGCAGTGTTTAAAAATCACTACATCGTAGCGTTCAAGCATCGATTCTAAGCATTCTATTTTTGGATTTTCTGAGTTACAAGCTCCATTTATCCATAAGTTCCAGTAATCATAAGGGTAATTATCATGAGGATAAGGAGAACTAGGGAAACCACGCTGATCTAACTGATAATTTGTACCATGTACTGCATTATAAGCTTCAATTGTATCTACTACATGGCCTTGGCTATATACTGCGCCTCCTGTTGAATGATGTAGAAAATAGGCTTTTTGTGAGTAGGCATCTATTGTTAGTAATACCAACATAGATAGCATTAAACGAATTAATGTTTCTTTTTTCATGGCTTTGCATTGTTTTAATGATGAGTAAATTGTTCTGGCTTTCTTTAAAAATCTTTTTGAATTTATTAATATTTAGGGTCAATAGCAAACTTCTCAGGGGGTTCTTTTTTGAAAATTGTGATTTTTTATGGGTGAAACCCAAAAAAACGTTGTTGTTGATTATCCTAAATATTATTTAGAACAGGATTGACTTAATGGTACTGTTGCTGTAACGTTTTGCTTTCGTTATGCGATATATTGTTTTGTTAGCTCAACTTTTTTGCTTTTCCCCGACCCTAAAAACCAATGAAAACTACCTTGTCATTCCGCCGGTTAGAACTGTACGCGCGTGTTTGCAATGTGCATGGTTTTCAGTAATTAAATCTAATGAAAAATCAGAAAAATACATAAGAAGTCTATTTTAAACCTTAAAAAGACGAGTTTTGACAATGTGAGTTAAGCACCTGTTTATTAGTAACATATTCGTTTGTAAACGCTTACAAACGCTTATTGTCGCTTACAAACGTTTAAATACCGGATAAGCTATTGGGGCCACCCTACCTTTGAACCGATAATTTCGTTTTAATCAATTTTAAAAATTTACATGATGAATGCATTAAGAAACAACGTCAGGCTTATCGGCCACCTGGGTAACGACCCGCAAGTAAGAAAGTTGGACGGTGGAAAAACCGTTGCTAATTTTAGTATAGCAACCAACGAAATTTACCGCGACCAAAACGGCAACAAACAAAGCGAAACCACCTGGCACCGTTTGGTAGCCTGGGGAAAACAAGCTGAGATCATTGAAAGATATGTAAAAAAAGGTTCTGAGATTGCCATTGATGGCAAGCTGGCAAACCGCTCTTATGAAGATAAAAAGGGCGAAAAACAATATGTAACAGAAGTGGTGGTAAACTCGGTTTTACTGCTCGATAAAGCTAAAAACGAAAGTTTGGAAGTATAATATTGTAGCTGTTGGGCTGAAAGCAAAAAAATCCTGCCGGTAATCAAAGCCGGCAGGATTTTTATTTTTTACGGCTAAGCAGCCTTAGCACAATTTTTTTCTTCAATAATGCTATTTGTTCCACCTAAATCAGTATTCCGGGGCCATGTTTACAAGAGCCTTCTATTTTATTGCTTTACCGGTGGAACGGCACTTTTTCTTCGCAAAAACTAATTTACATAAATATCGTAAGGCATACGTGCATATACGCCTTTCATTGACATTGATTTTTTGGCAAAGTTGAAATAGCGGTAACTGTCGCCCAGTTCTTTTTTCAGGAAACGTGTCCGCAAATTGTCAGTGCTATTTTTAAAAATTGACTGAAAAGGATCGGGTAGTGCCGGTAGTGCAACTGTGCGATAATCTTCGAGCCCGGCAATTTCTGCAGCCCGTGTTATGGCTGTTTCCAGTCCGCCAAACTCATCTACCAATCCAATTTCTTTGGCATTTTTGCCACTCCAAACGCGGCCCTGGCCAATGGAATCAACGGCTGCAATATCCATTTTGCGCCCTTCAGCCACATGCCCGATGAAGGTGTCGTAACCCTCTTCAATATTTTTTTGCATCATAGCCGATTCATATCCCGTCATTGGACGTGAAACAGAGAGAAGGTTAGCGTTTTTGTTGGTTTTCACTACATCGGTGGTAATGCCCAGTTTGTCGTTCAGTAATACTTCCATGTTGGGAATAATACCAAATATACCAATAGATCCGGTAATGGTGGTCGGTTCTGCCACAATCAGGTCGGCAGGGCACGAAATATAGTAGCCCCCTGAAGCTGCCACGTCACCAAAAGAAACTACAAGGGGTTTTGTTTCTGCTGCCAGTTTAACTTCGCGCCAAATTACTTCTGAGTCGAAAACACTACCACCGGGTGAATTCACTCGGAAAACAATGGCTTTGTAGGTACTGTCCTGACGTACCTTACGTATTTCACGTCCTAATTCGGCTCCTACAATACCTTTATCGTTAACTGACGACATGGCTGCGCCAATTTCGCCGCTGGCATAAATAACAGCTATCTTATTCCTGCTGTATTTGGGTATTTTCACTTTTACAGGTGCTTTGGCATAGTCGGTAACCCCAATCACGGGTATTGGTTTTTTCTCTTTTACTCCGGTAATTTCACGAAGGTCGTCAAGCACTTCATCTTTAAAAAGTGCTGCGTCTGCCAATCCTACGGCCACGAGCTCTTCGCCTTTTTTAAACGATTGCACCTCATCGGCCAACGCATTAAGGCTGTCAACCGAGATATTACGCCTTTCTGATATTCCATCTAACATGGTGTTCCACAGGCTATTAAGATAAATCATAGTCTGCTCGCGGTTTGCTTTACTCATGTCGTTTCTCACAAAAGGTTCTACTGCTGCTTTAAATTTTCCGTGCCGGATAACCTGGGGTTCAATGCCAATTTTTTTCAACAGATCTTTGAAAAACATCAACTCACCGCCCAATCCACGAAAATCTATTGTCCCCATGGGATGGATAACAATTTTGTCAGCAACGGAAGCCAGGTAGTACGACTTCTGGTCCATCATCATTTCGCTATTGGCATACACTGGTTTGTCGCAACTGTCTTTAAATTGTATCAGCATATTTCTGATTTCCTCTGCCGATGCCGTACCACCGTTAAAAACAGATAGCTTTAGATAAACCCCTTTTATACGGTTATCGGTAGTTGCATTTTTCAGCGCCTTGCTAATATTATTCAGGCCAATGGTTTTTTCCATGCTAATGCCCGGAACTTCAAGATTATCAAACGGATAGTTGGTAGCACGGTCAACTACCTTGTGTGACAGGTCAATCACCAGCAAAGATTTGTCCTGAACGGTCATCTGTTTTTCTGTCGATGATACAATAATGCCAATTACCATAGCAAAGAAGAAAAAGCCTATTATGTTAATCACAATAATACCGACAATAGTTGCCAACACATATTTAAAAAACTGTTTCATTTCAATTGAGTTTTTATTTTTATCATTAATTTTATTCGCTGTACAATTAGTATCAGCGTAATTTACTTCATTACAAATATATTAATCAATGCACAAGGTTTATCTTGGAATTGGTGGAAACAAAGGTAATAAACACGTAAATTTCATAAAAGTTGCACGTTTAACGGAAGAACGGCTGGGAAAAATCCTAAAATCATCGTCGGTGTATGAAACGCCACCATGGGGTTTTGTTGCCGATGAAAATTTCTGGAACCAGGTTTTTTTAATTAAAACAACGCTTGCTCCGCAGCCGCTTCTTGATGAGATTCACCGGATAGAAGCAGAATTTGGAAGAAAGCGGGGAAGTGGAGGGTACGCCTCGCGGGAGATGGACATCGATATCCTGTATTATGACAGCTTAATCATTGAAAATGAAAGACTTACTGTTCCTCATCCACAAATTGGAAAGAGAAAATTTGTCCTCGTTCCGTTGGTAGAAATTGCGCCTGGTTTTGTTCATCCTTTACTGCAAAAATCGAATTTCAGCCTTCTTAGAGTTTGTTCCGACCATTCCATAATTACACGGATAGATAGCAACGATGTTTAAAATATTGAAATAATAACAGATGGAAATACTTAATCAGCTAACGGCTGACGATCTTCGAAAAAAACTACAGCTTTTTTGGGAACTTTCAGGAGAAAAGATAAAGCAAATAGATGCAAATTACGACGCTGCACAAGGGTCGCCGGTGTTCACTGTAAAAGGCAAATACACTGCGCGTGGCTGGACGGAATGGACACAGGGGTTTCAGTTTGGCTCTTCGGTTTTACAGTTTGATGCTACGGGCGATATCTTTTTTCTGGAGTCAGGAAGAAAAAATATAATCGAAAAAATGGCTTCGCACCTTACCCATACCGGTGTGCACGACCACGGTTTTAATAACCTGAGTACCTATGGCAATTTGTTGCGGCTCATAAATGAAGGTAAAATGCCTTTCAATTCGTGGGAAAAAAATTATTATGAACTGGCATTGAAAGTTTCCGGGGCTGTGCAGGCCGGGCGTTGGACAAAGACCCCCAATGGCGGGTTTATCTATTCGTTTAACGGGCCGCATTCGCTGTTTGTTGATACTATACGCACAGTTCGGGTACTAATGGCAGCTCATTTGCTTGGCCATACCTTGCAGGGTGAGGGAGATGTGCGCATTTCTCTG
>PDWJ01004154.1_pt1 | contig 12985 bp, 10 predicted proteins | sample 1430881 | NCBI WGS metagenome assembly PDWJ01 (sample SAMN01162460, study PRJNA174530) | Oral metagenome, whole genome shotgun sequencing project. | biome: Marine environment; feature: Marine mammal; material: Swab sample of the gingival sulcus; isolation source: swab sample of gingival sulcus... | reverse complement strand
AAAGTTTGATGAAATCGTTGAAGATAAAACTACAGTCTACATTTCACACCGGCTCTCCTCCTGCCGATTCTGCAATGAGATTGTAGTTTTTGACGAGGGAAAAATTGTCCAAAAAGGCAATCACGACGAATTGGTAAAACAAGAACAAGGTAAGTACAAAGAGCTGTGGGAGGCGCAGGCGCAGTATTACGCCTAAAAGTCTTTTTGCAAAAAGGCTTGGAAGCATTAAAGCCTAACCACCATTATCGTGGTTGGGCTTTTTTATGGAAAAGCAATAATATCTTGAATCTTTATAATAATTTCTAATCGACCCTTATAGAACTTTTTATATCTTTCGGATATCATACCGTCATATTTCTTATGAAAACAAAACAATCTCGATTTGGACAGTTTAATTTTTACTCTACCGCTTTAAAAATTGCACTTCCAGTTATGCTGGAAATGTTTGTGCAGTTTATGGTTTCGCTTATCGACAACTTTATGGTTGCAGGTTTAGGCGATGTAAAAATGAGCGGTGTAAACCTTGTTAATCATCTTGTTTATATCATACTTATCTTTTTTACCGCTCTTGCAGGCGCAGGCGGAATGTTTATGTCGCAGTACAATGGGGCAAAAGATAAAGAGGGAATGCAGAATGTTTTCCGCTTTAAGCAAATAAGTTTTTTTGTTTCAGCTGTGATATTCATGATTCTTCTATGGCTCTTCCCCAGACCCTTGCTTACCATACTCGTTGAGGGAAATGCCTCTGCTACTGCAATTTTGGATCAGGGCGAAATATATGCCTACCTTATAATGTTTACATTTATACCAATGGGCTTATCAATGGGTATCGCATCTTCCTTGCGTGAAATCGGAATTGTGAAAGCTCCGATGATTATTTCTTCCATAAGCACGCTTATAAATACATTTTTCAACTATGTTTTAATTTACGGAAAGTGGGGTTTTCCACGCTTAGAAGTCGCAGGGGCTGCTTATGCAACAATCATCGCCAGAGTTTCAGGTTTAATTATTTTCCTTGTTTATATAAGAATTAAAAAGCCAGACTTCTTTGTTAGCACTCTACATATTTTCAAAGTTAAGCTTTCATTTTTTGGAAAGGTTTTAAAAAAGTCGAGCTTGGTTTTTGTTTGCGATTTAATTTGGGTTTTCTGCGAAACAGTTTCCATGGCTTTGTACAATAAACGCGGAGGAGCCGATGTTGTCGCTGGAATGTCTGCTGGCTGGACTCTTACAAACTTAGCTTTCTTAATTGAGCCGGCTATCTCGGTTACAATAGGTGTTATCGTTGGTGGTTCACTTGGTAAGAATGACTTTGAGCAAGCAAGAAAAGAGGCTCGCTGGCTAAACAGTGGTGCCGTTGTTATGGGCTTTTTCGGTTCTGTCGTAACACTGCTCTGCATACTTATAATTCCGCTTGCCTTTGGTCGGCTTTCACAATCAGCACAACTTACGGCACGCAATCTGCTAATTATGGCAAGTATCTACATGCCGATCTGGACTTACATAAACACGCAATTTTTTATATCACGCGCGGGTGGCGATGTTGTAACTGGGCTTTGGATAGACCTTATCGGCAATGTCGGGCTTTTTATTCCTGCAATGTATTTGCTAACTTATCTAACTGAGCTTGATGCCGTTATGCTTTACGGTCTTGGTCAAGTTCCGAGTTTAATCAGAATCCCAATCGCTCGTTGGCAGTTGAAAAAAGAACGCTGGGTAAAAAATCTTACAAGAAAACCTCTTGAAGAATAGCGTTTTCAAAAAGCTACAAAGTTAAACTTTAAATTTATTGACTTCTTCCGATAAGTTTTCAATACTTTTTTTATTTTGTTGAGTTAGTTCATTTACTTCTTGTACAGAAGAATTTATCTGGCTTGCACCACTTGCCATTTCATTCATGCTGTTGGTGATTTTTTTTGTAAGTTCATCTAAATTTCTCATTTCATTAGCGACTTGTTCGCCACCGGTTAACATTTCAGCTGAACCTGCTTTAACTTCATCTGTTACCCTGTCTACGCTTTCTACAAGTTCAAGTAGTTTAGTGCTTTGCTCTTTTCGTGTTTCGGCGATTCGCATTATACCTGCACTTCTCAATTTAACTTGATTAACTTTTTCAAAGATAGAACTAAAACTTTCGCCTATGTTTTTTGATGAGTTAGAAACATTGCCAATTTCAGAACTTAGGTTTTTCAAAACAGCAGTAATCATTTTTGCTTGTGATGCCGACTCTTCTGCGAGCTTTCTAATTTCATCGGCAACAACGGCAAAGCCTTTTCCTGCATCGCCTGCGTGTGCGGCTTCGATGGCGGCATTCATTGCGAGTAGATTAGTTTGGCTTGCAATATTCTGAATAATGTTACTTGCTTCCATAAGACTACCCGATTCATCAAGAATTTTATGAACTTCTTGTTCTGATTCTTGTATAACATCTTTACCCCGAGAAGATTCATCAACAAGCTCGGCTATAAGTTGGTCGTTTTTGTCTAAGATGTTTCTGGTTTCACCTGTTGTGGTATTACTGTCTTCAATAACTTTGATTAGTTTTTCTACTGTTTCTAATTGCTTTGAAACACCAATGTCAAGATTTTCAATTGTTCGGATAATTTCTTCCATAGTTGCAGAAGTTTCTGTAACGCCGGTACTTTGAGTTAGAACTTGTTCCTTTATATTTGCAATATTTGTACCAATTTGATTGATTGAACTTGCAGTTTCTGTCATATTTGAAGAAAGGGTTTGTCCAATATTTTGCATTTTATTTGATGTTTGCAAAATCGATTTTACTGACACATTAATTTTCTCAATTGTTTGGTTAAAATAATGGGATACTTCTGAAACCTCGTCATTACCTTTGACAGGCAATCTTGCTGTTAAATCTCCATCTCCTTGGGAAATATTTTTTAAGGCTTTTGAAACTGTTTGCAGTGGTTTTGTCATTCGGTTTGCAATTATAAAAATAATAATTACTGCTATAAAGTCCATTACACTGCTTAGGACAATAAGAAAGAATTTTAATCTGTCTATTGTATCTAAGAATTCCGATTCTGTTACCCTTGCTACTACAGTCCAACCGGTGTTTTTTATTTTTGCATGTGCACCAATTGCTTTACCATCTTCCCAAGTCCATTCTCCTATAGCACTATCATTGGAATGAATAGCCTTTTCTTCAAATTCTGCCAAAGCTACAAACATTGGTTTTGTTTCCGCTTCTTTCATAGCATTGAATTGTGTTTTAACTAAATCATGTACACGGTTGCCAATTTCGTTTCCTGTTTTCCCAAGAACAAAAACATAGCCGTCTTTTCCAAACGAAATGTTTTCAATTTGGTGACTTAGCCATAAACCGTTTATTACAACATTTAAAGCTCCTACAATCTTGTCTTTTTTGTTGTAAATAGGAACAGATACAACATTTATCAAAGATCCATCTGAAAGTGAAACAATTGGTTCACTCATTGAATTTTTCCCATTAATTGCATCAATAAAGTTTTGCTCAGTTTTTACGGAAAATGTTGTCCCGCCTTTTGTATGGCATATACCGTTTAAGTCAGAAATATTGATCTCATGAATGTTTTTGTTCTTTCTTGCCATTTCATATAAAAAGGTCAGTTTTTCGCTATAGCTTGCTTCATTGTTGTATAAAATAGGGCTTGATGCTGTAACTTCCATAAACTGGAACATAACATTTAGTCTTTCGTTGATGATTTCAGCTGTATCAGAAGCTTTGGCAAGTAGTTGACTTTCACCTCTTTTAACGACGGCTGTTCGTGCAGTTCGGATAGCTACAGTTGTTAAAATTAGCACATTTATTGCCGTTAATACAGCAAAGGCAATCATCATTTTGTACTTAATTGAAAATAACTTTTTTCCTTTCTTTTTTTTCATTTCACCCATATTTTTCGGGGGGGGGGTAGTTGACATACTTAACTCTCTCCTTATTTATAAAAAATCCGGTAAATTCCAGTCTAATTATCGGATAAATTTCTTGATTTTTTAAGTTAAAAATTCTGTTTTCGTAGAGAAAGAGCGCTGGGTGAAAAATCTTACCACACAAACTGTTATAGAATAAGCGGGCTTGGCAAACCCCAAAAAGCATGCTATAATCTAAGCATGGAAAAAACATACAACGAAAAAATGGAAAACGCAAAGATTAAAGTCTGCGGTGCGCAAAGTTCTACTATCAATGAAGAATTTGCAAAACTAAAAACTTATGCAGAAAGATCAAACAAAGACATTTACTTTGAGGGCGAAACAATAAAGAGATTTGAAAAAAAGATGGCTGAATTTTTTGGCAAGGAAGATTCTGCGTTTTTTATAAGTGGTACGATGGCTCAGCAGTCAATGATGAGAGTTTACTGCGACAATAAAAATCTTTACAAAATTGCTTATCACCCAACTTGCCATTTGGAAATACATGAAAAAGACGGACTCAAAAAACTGCACAATATTGAAAGCCATCTTATTGGCGAGGAAGATAAACTTTTCACTCTAGAAAATCTAAAGCAAATTCCCGATGTTTCTTGTGTTGTCTTTGAACTTCCGCAAAGAGAAATTGGTGGTGAGGCTCCAAGTTTAGAAGACTTAAAAGAAATGATTGCATATTTAAAATCGCGAAACATAAAGTGCCATCTCGATGGTGCAAGGATTTTAGAAATTCTGCCATTTTATGAATACAAAGAAAAAGAAATATTTGAATTATTCGATTCTATTTATATGTCTTTTTACAAAGGGCTATCAGGAATTGCCGGCGCGATTTTAGCAGGTTCTAAAAATGAAATAGAAGAGGCTAGACTTTGGCGAAAAAGATACGGGGGAACATTAATTCATATTTATCCGTATTTATTGTCTGCCATGCAAGTCTTCGATGAAAATAAAAACAAGATGGAAGACTACTGGAAATCTTGCATGGACTTTGCAAAGCGATTGCAAACTTTGGACGAAACTGAACAACTTGAAAATAAAATACTTGAAATAAAACCAAGTACACCACAGTGCAATATGTTCCATATACATTTTCCGTTTAATAGAGAAGCCGTTATGCACGCTCTTATAAAAGTCGCAGAAACTTACGACATAGTTTTATTTGGCAAAAAAATTAAAGAACTTGGAAATGATAAATGCTACACAGAAATTACCATTCAAGATAACTATGCAAAAGTGGAGAAGGGTATTATTGACAAAGCCATAAAACTATTCAAAGAAGAATTGGCAAAATAGCGTTGATAGGAGCTTCGGTTCTCTTGAAATTTATTCAAAAATCTTCTACTATGAAAGTATGTATACTTTAAAAAAAAAATAATATTTATGCTGATTGGAATAATGTGTGTTTCAATCTTATTTTCGGAAGATTTACAAGTAAGTAGTACAAAATATTTTGATATTATTTACGATGCCGAAGTATCTAGTGAGTCGGCAGCATTGCTTACAGAATATGCTGATGGCTATGTAACAGAAATTTGCGAAAAATTAAGTTTAAAGCCTTTTACTTCTCGTATGCCTGTCTATTTAAATGCAGGAACCGATTTAATAAATGGTCTGTATGTGCCAAGTCCTTTTCCTCATATTTTTATTCATGACACACCGAATATTGATAATGCGGTTTCAAATTTAACTGATACAATCTTAGGTGTTTTTTATCATGAATTGACGCATGCTCTTACTGTGGGCGGATTCTACTATCTAAATACTTCTTCTATGATAGAAGGTGTTGCAACAGCTATGGAAAGTATGAACGGTGAAGGAAGACTTAATAACCCGATATTCCTGTATTACATGATACAAAATAAAATTGATGGAACAAACCCGACTTGGGCAGATACATCCGGTTTTATAGACAATTATCCGAGAGGTATACATTATCTTTATGGAGCTGCATTTAATAAATATTTAATGGATACCTATGGTATGGAGAAATATGCTAAACTATGGCAAGCATGGAATAAAAGTGCAACAAATCTAAGCTTCAAAAAAAAGTTTGGCAAAAGTAGAACTGAGATTTGGAATGATTTTATTTCGTCAATTAAAGTTCCTGAATCTGAGCATTCTAAAAGTTTGTTCAATCATGTACACAAAGGGCTGTATGAAACTATGGCATCATCAAAAGATTACTTAGCTGTTTTAGATTCAAACTCCAAAAAGGTATATCTTTATGATAAAAATAATAAGTACAATCGATCTTTCAGAGTCGCTTCTGCATATTCAATTACATTTTCAGCGGATGGAAAATACTTATTAGTTTCCGACTTTGCAATGAAGCATGGGATGCCTAAGAATCGAGTTCTAATTTACGATGTAGAGAATAAAAAATTCTTAAGGGAAAAATATATTGCTTTGAGATATGCTTGTTTATCTGCCGACAATTCTAAAATATATGCTATTGAAACTAAAAGCCAATTTTCAAGCTTAGTAGAAATCGATAGAAAAACAGGTAAGAGAAAAATAATCTTAAAGGCCGGTCCCGGGCTTAAGTATTCTGTTCTTTATAATGTTGTTAATGCAGGTGATTTAGGTATTGCTCTTTTAGCCGGTAACGCTCTTTCACGAGACATATTATTTATTAATCCCAATACATTGAATATACAAAAATTAAAGATAGATAAAAAACTTTCAGGAATTACAAGTCTGCAAGCAAATAATGTAGACGGTCATACAGTTTTAAGCTTTTCATGGCTAAATAAAGATATGCTTCCAAGGCTTGCTTCTTACAACACAGTTACAAAAGAGCTTTTGCTTTTAAACAAAAATATTTCCGGCGGTACTTATTCTCCTGTATATCATAAATTGAAGAATAAAAATATTATAGCAACTGTTGGAAAATATGCCAAATACGATACCTTAAACTATGTAAATCTTGATAGTTTAGAGACTGTAAAGACTAGCCTGCTAGATGAAAATAAGAATGTAGCAAATGCAGAAACTACAGAAAATGCAGAAAAGAAAATCGTATCAAAACGAGCTAAGCTTAACTTGCTAAATGCACATAAGTATAATCCTATAATGAAAATGTACATTCCAAAAACTTCACCATTTTTTGAAATGGCACCAAACTGGAAAGACTTTCAAAAACACACTTATGGTCTAAATTTTAGTGGTATCGATCCAATTGGCAGACTAAGCTATTCAATTACTGCAGGCTTTAAGGTTATTCCTTTTTTTGCACACTTTGATTTTATAGGAACTATGAAAAGCGGTGCTGCGGAGAATAGTATTTTATTCAGAGAAAATGCAATATATAATGATGCCGGAGATGTTTTACACAAAACCGGATTTGGCTTTAAGAATTCTACAAATTTACTTGCGGGCGTTTTGCAAGACAAGATAAACTTAGCTTCATCTATAAACTTTGATTGGTTCGGAAAATTCGATCCTGCAGACAAATCTGTAACTGCAATTTATAATCAGAAATATACAGATACAATAATGAGCTTAGATACAAGCCTTTCTTATTCTCATTTTGTAAGAAAAATACGCTTTGGAAACAGTTTCTTTGCTGAAGATATGTACGGCATCGGAATTAAATTGAACCCTTCATTCGGCTTTAATTTTCAGAATAAAAAATCGGCTACTCAATTCCAAGTTCAAAGTATATTTAAAACTCCTGTCGTTCCGCTTACAACAAAGCTTTCGGGATATATTGGATATAACTCTGTATTAGAACCTCTCGTTGCCAGATACAGCTTGTTTCAAACATCGGGTGTGTTAAATGTAGATTCTCTTTTACCAAAAATGAATGCTTACAAAAAGATGCCTAGCCATGCACCGGCACAAGCCTTAAACGGCGCTTTTGGTTTAGACACTTCTCTTAGAATATTCAGTGTTGAAATTCAAAAAGGGATTGCGATGGCCTCTGTCAACCGCTTTAATATTGATGCAGGATATAAATCAGTTCTAATGTTCTATGATGCTCCAAATAAAAATAAGCCTACATATTTACAGGCTGCCTATGTCCAAATGACAGCAGATGTAATGGGCTTAAATTTAGGATTAAGCTATTCACACCCAATAATAAGTGGCAATAACTTGGGAGCTTTTGGACTAGTATTCAACCAAAAATTCTAAGAAAAATTCAAGTAACAATTTTTAATTTCCGTGTAATTTAAAGCTAGACTTTTAGATTACACGGAATTTTACATTTCACCCCCACCCGAAAAAAATTCCCCCACCATCACTTTTTTGTTTACTCTTGTTTTTATATCCAATATAATTGACTAATCTCTTATGAAGTGCTAGTATGCAAAATATGAAGAAGAGAATACTAACCGGCGACCGACCTACCGGAAAACTACACATAGGTCACTACTTAGGCTCAATAAAAAACAGAGTTGCGTTGCAAGATAAATATGAATGCTTTTTCATCATAGCAGACTTGCACACGCTTACAACCAAACCGGAAAAAAATAACATCCAAGAAATTGCAGGCAACGCAAGACAAATGGTGCTTGACTACCTCGCTTGTGGAATTGACCCCGACAAAGTTTCAATTTACTTGCAATCGGCTGTACCTGAAGTTGCCGAGCTAAACCTGCTATTGGGTCAGCTCACAACAGTGCCAAGACTACAGAGAGTTCCATCTTTAAAAGACATGGCTAAAAACGCAAACTTAAGCGAAATGCCTTTCGGTCTACTAAACTATCCCGTTCTCCAAACTGCTGACATACTCTTGCCAAAAGCAAATCTAGTGCCGGTCGGAAAAGACAACGAAAGCCATGTTGAAGTAAGTCGCGAACTTGCAAAACGATTCAATTATATGTACGGCGAAGTCTTCCCTCTCCCCGAAGTCTTAGTGAGCGAAATGCCCGCCCTCGTGGGAACTGACGGACAAGGCAAAATGTCAAAAAGCGCAGGCAACTGTATATTCCTTTCAGACGACGCAAACACCGTAAACAAAAAAGTGAAGGGCATGTTCACCGACCCAAATCGCACAAGCGCCGATGTTCCTGGCACAGTCGAAGGTAACCCAGTATTCATCTACCATGATGCCTTCAATCCAAACATTGACGAAGTAAACGATTTAAAAGAACGCTATCAAAAAGGCAAGGTTGGCGATGTTGAAGTTAAGCAGAAACTCAGCGTAGCAATAAACAACTTCCTTGACCCCCTTAGAGAACGCCGAGCAAAATACGAAAGCCAAAAAGGCTTGGTCGATAAAATTATCTATGAAGGCACAATGCGAATGCGCGAAGAAGCTCAGCTCACTCTAAAAGAAGCAAAAAAAGCCATGGGCATCGCAAGCGTTTGGAATTCTATCAGAAGAAAGGCAAATAACTAAAAATTTTAATATAAAGGAAGAATATTATGTCAGATTGTATTTTTTGTAAAATAAATAAAGGCGAAATCCCTTCATACACAATTTATGAAGATGATACCGTTAGAGCTTTTTTAGATGTGTTTCCAATGGGGAAGGGCCATGTTCTAGTTGTTCCTAAAGAACACTATGAAAATATTTTTGAAACACCCGATGAGGTTTTGGCTCATATCAATGTTGTGTGCAAGAAAGTCGCACTCCGCTTAAAAGAAAAGTTCGGCGCTGACGGAGTAAACATTATGAACTCATCCGGCAAGGCTGCTCAGCAAACAGTTTTCCACTTGCACTATCATGTACTAGCCAGATATGAAAACGACAACAACAATTTCAGCTTTGCCAATAAAACCGATTATAAGGCTGAACTGGAGAATTTCTTTAACGAGCTTGTCTAATTTTATGTGTTTTTAATTTTTAAAAATTGTGTAAACGCTGTATTAGGCTGAAAAAGTGAGTTTTACTAATTTTGGTAAAGCTCACTTTTTTTATAGTGACAAAATCTATTTTTTAGGGTATAATGTTAGACATGATTGTCAATATATTAAGCAGTGATTTTGAAATAAAGCACTTACTTCCTGCCACCTATATTTTCAAAAGAGAGAAATATTTTGGGCTTTTTTATTCTCAATCAAATTGTCGGCGGACATAAACGCAAAAGGATTTTTTATGAAAAAAAATGTTGTTAAAGGCTTATGCCTTTGTGTTGTGGTGGCTCTATTGTCATTTGGACTTATAGGATGTGATAATCCGAACGGTGGAAATAAGAAAGCAAAAACTGAGCAAGTAAAAAAAACAGATACCTCTAAGAAAAATAACGGTTCAAACTCAGGCAATTCTGCCGTAGCTAATCTATTTTCTGAATCTACAGAAGATAATGAAATACCTGAAAAAAATAGTATTATTTGTGAAGATGATAATTCTGTAGCAAAAATTAGCTTTTCATCTGATGGTAAAAAAATATTATTCCCCGGATACAAAGATGCTGAAAAAGAACTAGGTTATGCTCCTAGTATTCAAAATAAAATGAGATGGTATAAAAGATTTTTTCATGTTTTAGATGTAAAATGGGATAAAGGTAAAACTTTTTGGGTTATTCAACCTGAAACCAATAAAAAGGGGAAAATATTATGGCTTTTGTATTTAGCTGATTTTTTTAATGTTTATCAAGAAAAAGCTCCTGCAATATTAGATATGGCTAATGCTCCAAAGTGGTTTACTGAATTAATGAAGCATCGTAAAACACTTTCAAAAAAGTATAGAAAAAGTGACTATGACCTTGATGTTAAAAAATTATATTTTGAAGGAGAGGTCCGATAATGAGCAAGTTACATTAAGATGGGGCACATCTTCTATAGCTAAACGCTTTGTTCTTAAGGAGGAAATAAATGGTGAATATACTGAAATATCGGGTATCGATCAAACTAAAAGAGAGTTTATTATAAAAAACTTAAAAAATCTAATAAATTATAAGTTCGAGATTTATTTCTATGACAAAGATAATAAAGAGATTAAAAAGGAAAATTTTACAGTTATGCCTCGTTCCGGAACTGAAGCAGATTACGAAACAGATTCTAATAACTTTACAGAAGAAAATGCAAATAAATTGCTTAAGAATGATCATTATATCGACTTTTATATGACATCTACTTTAAAGAAAATATACTTTGATAAAGATAAGAATGGTAATACAATAATTATTTTACCTTCATATCAATCTGAGGAAAGTGTTTTTAATTATAGTTCTGAGGAAAGGGAGTGGATAGAGGATACTGATACAGGTGATCCTTTTTGGACTCGGACAGATAAAGTTTTAGATTACAAAGGCAATCTAGATATTTTGGACTGTTGGACAATAAATGACTATGGCACAAATGTTCGTTATCTTTTATATCTTGCTGACTTTGTAAATATTTATAAGGAAAAGATTACTGATATGGTAGATATAACAAACGCTCCGGACTGGTTTAAAACTCTTATGGAAACTCGAAAAACTTCTAGTTAGAGTGATATTACCTCTGACTATATTAAGGACGATCTTCAAAAATAGTTTTAAATTTATTTAATTGAAAAGGTGAGCTTTACTAATTTTGGTAAAACTCACTTTTTTAGTTTATATATTTTTTGAAAACTCCAAGTTTTTAAAAATTGAAAGTAAAATATACGAAGAACTTCGGTCAGTGCTAATTCTAAATCATAGATATCAAAAGATACTAAAAGAGACTTGCCAAGCAATAAAAAATCAAGTATAATATAATCATGTCACAAAACAACACAATAACAGAAAAATACATCAATCCCTTTACCGACTTCGGTTTTAAAAAACTCTTCGGCGAAGAGCCTAACAAAAATTTGCTCTTGGATTTTCTGAACGAACTTTTAAAAGAAGAACAAGGAACCATCACAGAACTTACATATTTAAAAAATGAACACCTTGGAAACACCGAAACTAATCGTAAAGCCATTTTTGACTTATACTGCACAAACGAAAGAGGCGAAAAATTTATAGTTGAACTACAAAAAACCAAACAAAAATTTTTCAAAGACAGGGATCTTTTTTTTTCTGAAATTATTTTTTCACAACTAAGGACTTTTGCAAATAGACGAGGTAAGTTCGAGGAGTTAGAAAAAAAAGTCCCGCAGGCGTATCGGGTATACGGTGAGGACATTTTTTTTCGTGCGACGAAGAAATTGCCCGTATATTTGCAAAAGCTGAAAAGGTATATACCATTGCTATACTAGATTTTGAGTTTGATGACGACAAAAGTTACCCAAATAAGTTTCGCTATGATGTAAAACTAAAAGACATCGAAACAAACAAAATCTTTTCTGATAAATTAAACTTTATATATCTTGAAATGCCCAAGTTTAATAAAAGCCTTGATGAGCTTGAAACTCGTTTTGAAAAATGGCTCTTTGTCCTTAAAAATCTAAATCGTCTCGAAAGAGTCCCCGAAAAACTACAAGAAAAAATATTTCTCCAACTCTTTGAAACAGCCGAAATAGCAAAATTCACTCAAGCAGAATACCAAAGCTACGAAGACAGCTTGAAGTATTATCGCGATATAAAAAACTCTTTGGACACAGCCAAAGAAGAGGGTTTAATAGAAGGTATCGAGAAAGGACGAAAAGAGGGTAAGATTGAGACTGCTATAAAAATGTTAGAAAAAAGACTAGACAATTCTTTAATTACTGAAATAACAGGCTTAAGCGAAAAAGAAATAAACAAATTATCTTAATCTATAGAGAAGACATCCCCAGCGTTAGTGGCGGGAGTAATGCGAGGCACTTTTTCAAAAGTGTTGAAGCAAATAAAAAATGTGCGCTATTTGAGCACATTTTTTAGTCGAAGGCGATAGCCGAAGTTGCGTACAGAACGGCGGGCTTGCCCGCAACGCCCCCATCCTTCCCAACCAGCTCTTTTGAAAATAGAGGTCGCAGATGCTAGGAGCCTAGCCAAAATAAAGCGGAGGCGTATCGAGATACGTCGAGCATTGATTTTGGTGTAGCGACAACGCAGGTGCCTCCTATATTTTCAAAAGACTTGACCCAAAATAAACTTTGTATTATATTTATACCATTATGAATATGGATAAATACACAGTAAAAGCCAGTGAGGCAATTCAAGAGGCGAGCAGTTTAGCTCAGCGAGAGGATCATCAGCAGATTGAAAGCGAACACCTTTTGTTC
>PDWJ01007889.1_pt1 | contig 12995 bp, 12 predicted proteins | sample 1430881 | NCBI WGS metagenome assembly PDWJ01 (sample SAMN01162460, study PRJNA174530) | Oral metagenome, whole genome shotgun sequencing project. | biome: Marine environment; feature: Marine mammal; material: Swab sample of the gingival sulcus; isolation source: swab sample of gingival sulcus... | reverse complement strand
TCGTCGTCCGGTGCGCGCTGCTGCTGATTATGACGATGATGATATCACGCCAACGTCTAGCGAAGATGATGATAAAGACGACAAAGATGGTATTCCTTCTACCGTGCATTAAGGTGCGTCAGTATCATTGAAAAAAGCGAGCCTGCGGGTTCGCTTTTTTCTTGCTATTAACGATGATAAATATGAAACATGACTTACACGCAGGGCATTTTCGCCTAAACCTTTGCCGCCCGCAGATTATGGGTATTTTAAATGTGACGCCGGATTCTTTTTCCGATGGCGGAAAATTTACCCGGGTTGAGGCGGCGCTAAAACATACCGAGCAGATGCTCTGTGACGGTGCCGACATTATCGATATTGGTGCTGAATCGACGCGCCCCGGCGCAGCACTGGTTGATGAAGATACCGAATTATCACGATTGCTGCCGGTGATTGAGGCCATTAATACCCGTTTTGATTGTTGTTTGTCGGTCGATACCAATAAACCGGCGGTGATGCGTGCCGTATTAGACCGTGGGGTGGCGATGATTAACGATGTGCGCGGCTTTGTTGCCGAGGGCGCCTTGCAAACCGTGGCCGCCAGTGATGCAGCGATTTGTATTATGCATATGCAGGGACTGCCTGAAAGCATGCAGGAAAATCCCAGTTATACCGATGTGCTGGGTGAAGTGCAAAATTTTTTACTGACACAAGCCGATAAAGCCCGGGCTGCCGGTATTGCCGGCAATCGTATTACTATTGACCCCGGTTTTGGTTTTGGTAAAACACCGGCACAAAACCTGTTACTGCTCAAACACACGGCGCAGCTGGCAAAGCATTATCCGGTATTATTTGGCTTGTCACGCAAATCGACCTTGGGGGTGATTTTAGGTGATGCTGCTGCCGACAGGACGATAGCCAGTGTCACCGGTGCGCTGCTGGCCGTGCAAAATGGTGCCGCCATTGTCCGCGTGCACGATGTTAAGCAAACCGCCGAGGCCTTAAAGGTCTATCAGGCTATGCAAGGGGATATTTAAGTCTTTTATTCCTTATTTTTGATGACTTCCGCCAGTGCTTCGGATTTAAAAATGGTCGAATAAACCAAGGCCACAAACACCCCGCCACCAATGACATTACCCAGTAGCACCGGTATAATATTGCCTATTGCGCTAGTGATGGTGAGGGCTTCGGCGGCATAATCAACATGACCTTTTTCCAATAAACCAATGGCCAAAATATACATATTGGCAACGCTGTGTTCAAAGCCGGCTGCGACAAACGCCGAAATAGGGAAAATAATCCCCATAACCTTGTCAACAATGGTCTGCCCGGCATAGGCCATCCATACCGATAAACAGACCAAAACATTACATAATATGCCCTTTAGAAAGGCGTGAAAAAAGCTTAAAGATGCTTTGGCATGAGCAATTTTGACATAGGTTTCGGCGATTTTACCATCGTTCATTGACGTATGCCCGGACCAATAAATAATATAGGCCAACACCAGCGCCCCAATTAAATTCGCGACAATAATCAAGGTCCAATTTTTGAAAACGGAATAGGCTGTGATTTTTTTCTTAGACCAAGCCAGCAAAAGCAAATTATTACCGGTGAATAATTCTGCGCCGCTGACCGACACCAATATCAGGCCGAGGGAAAAAACAAAACCGCACAGCAACTGTGATACGGCAAAACTCAAATGACTATCCGACTTGACTATCGTGTAATACATGGCGCCAAAGCCAATATAAGCGCCTGCCAACACACCCAACAACAGCATTTGTATCAGCGGCATCTGAGATTTAGCAATACCAATAGATTCGACTTTGTTGGCAATTTCCTTGGGCGAGAGCAAGGTTACGCGATTGCTGTTAGTCATTACGAGTTTCCGTGACGGTCAAAAAATGCACTATAGCAGAAAATAAACTTAAACAAAATCATTCTTATTAAAAGCTTCTGTAAAGCTTGCAGTTAGCGTAAAACGCAAAGCAAAACTTTTTCAGGTATCATAGCTAATTTTTGATCTGTCTTGCTACCGTATTTTGATGTGCGGCACGAATCGCTTGCATTTCTGCGGCCGAACTGGGTTTGAAAGGAATGCTGCGGTATTGGCTTTGCAAATGCATGCGAAACGCAATGCAACCGTCAATAAACAGGGTATCACCGGCAATTAAATGCTTATCCGCCAAAAAACAGACGCCACCCGACGTATGCCCCGGCGTGAAGATAACTTCAATATCAGCTTTGCCTAGCGGGATGCGCTCGCCATCTTCGATGTAATGTGGATTTTTTACGCGTACGCGGCCAAGGCGAAATTCAGTGCGGCTAATATACACCGGCACTTGGCGCTGCGCCAGTATGGGCTTTAAAGCAGAGATATGGTCAGCGTGTGAATGCGTCAATAAAATACCGGTCAAGTGATAACCGTTTTTATCGATAAATGTCAAAATGGTCTCGGCTTCCCATGCCGGGTCAACCACCATGATGTTTTTACTGTCGGTATCGGCAACAAAGTGAATAAAATTATCCATGCTGCCAAGCTTAAGCGTGTGTATTATAATTGCCATTTTAACAGGATAAGTGCGCTGTATAATAATTTTTCCGAACGGTAACCGCCTTACTGATGAATTAAATCTTGCAAAATAATAGTATCACGGCGATCCGGGCTGGTGGAAATCATATCAATCGACACACCGAGTAAGGCCTCGATTCTTTGTAAATAGGCTTTGGCGGCTTGCGGCAGCGCCTCGTAATCACGCTGCGATTCGGTGGTGGCTTGCCAACCGGGTACGCTTTCATAAATCGGACGACACTGCGCAAACAGCGCCGGATCGGCCGGGGCAATATCAAGGCGCTGGCCGTTTAAATCATAAGCTACACAAATATTAATACTTGCCAAGCTATCCAAAACATCGAGTTTGGTAATGCACAGTGAATCCACCGAGCTGTTAATGATGGCGCGGCGCATCACCGGGGCATCAAACCACCCGCAACGGCGCGCCCGGCCTGTGCTGGCGCCGATTTCGGCCCCGATTTCGGCGATTCTTTGCCCGATGTCGTCAAATAATTCGGTGGGGAAGGGTCCGCCGCCAACGCGGGTGGTATAGGCTTTGGCAATGCCCAGCACATGGTCAATATCGCGCGGCCCCAAGCCGGTGCCTGCCGCTGCATTACCGGCTGAGGTGTTGGAACTGGTCACATACGGATAGGTGCCGTGGTCAATATCCAGCATGGCACCTTGTGCGCCTTCAAACAAAATATTACCACCCTGCTGCTGAATATCAGCCAATTCGGCAGTGACATCGCCAACCATAGGCTCAATGTGTTGATAAATGCGCAACAGGTTGTTAAAAGTGTCTTCGGCGCTTACCGTTGCGGCATTAAAGTAATTTTCCAGCAAGAAATTATGATAGCCGACCAAAGCCTCGACTTTGTCTTTAAGCTGCGCCGGGTCGCGGCAATCGAATAATTTAATCGCGCGGCGGGCGACTTTATCTTCGTAAGCCGGGCCGATACCGCGCCCGGTGGTACCGATGGCTTTGGCACCACGCTTTAATTCACGGGCGTTATCCAAAGCAATATGCGAGGGTAAAATCAGCACACAGCTTTCAGAAATACGTAGTTTGTTACTGACATCAATACCGTCTAATTCGGCGATTTCTTGTTCTAAGGCCGCTAAGGACAGCACCACGCCGTTGCCAATAAAACAGCGGGTATTATCGTGTAAAATGCCGGACGGGATAAGGTGTAAAATGGTTTTTTTATTATCAAAAACCAAAGTATGCCCGGCATTATGACCACCCTGAAAACGCGCCACTGCACTACAGTCGGGGGTGAGTAAATCAACGATTTTGCCTTTGCCTTCATCACCCCATTGGGTGCCAATAACGACGATATTGTTTGCCATAATTTCAGTGTCTCAAATTATTTCTTAAATTAATTAATAAGCGCTGAGTGCGTTGACATGAAAACCATTGTCATCCGCAGTCAGCGTGTGTGTACAGTGCCGATTCGGCTGACCACAGCTGCCGCTGTCAGCGGGAAATACCGCAATGACCGTATCGCCTTGTTGGCGCAAATCTTCGATAAATGCCGCCAGCCCCGGATGGTCATTGTCGTTCAGCGCACAAGCAATTAAACGCCCCGGTTGCTGAACCGCCGGTAGCAACGGCGTGACTAAATTCAAATAACAACTAAAACCGGTCGAGGGGCGCAGGCTGGCGTCTTCGGCAAAATGATTACCAAAGCTGTCATAGCGTCCGCCGCGAGCGATGGCCTGCCAAACGCCCTCAACATAGGCGGAAAAAATAAAACCGTTATGATAACCGTAGCCGTAGACATCAGCCAAATCAATGTGCAGCGTCAATGCCGGATAGCGCTGTTGTAAGCATCCGGCAATGTTTTTCAGGTAGTTAATTTCTTTGATAACTTCGGGGAATTTTTGCAGCTTATCGGCCATTTTATCGAGCTCGGTAATATCGCCGTAGCACTGGGTTAACGCCAACAATGACTCGGCGGCTTTCGCATCCAGTTGATTGCGCGTTATCAATTGTTGCAGGCGTTCGCTGTCTTTGTTGGCAAAAGCTTCAAAAAACAGCGAATAGTGGCTGTCATCCACCCCCAAAACTTGCAATAATTGCACGACAATATCGACATTGCCCAATTCGATAATGACCTTGGGTAATTTAATTTTATTTAAAAAATCAATTAATAAGCTAACGATTTCTAAATCGGCAGCCTGGCTGTCGCTACCTAATAATTCGGCGCCAACCACGGTCGGGTTACGCACACTGCCGCGCCCGGTCGGATAGCTACGCACCAGCTCACCGGCATAGGCATAGCGTGCGACTTTATCGGTGCTTAGGTAATGCGCATCCAAACGGGCAATTTGCGGGGTCATATCAGCACGTAAGCCCAGCTGTTTGCCCGATTTAGGGTCTTTAAACTGAATGGTTTGCGCCAATAAATTATCGCTATGCGGGTGGCTGATAAAAGTATCGGCATATTCCATAATCGGGGGGCGTAAGGGTTGATAACCCCACCGCGCAAAACCGTCTAAGGCGGTTTGCGTTAACCGATTAAATTTTTCAGCTTCAGTCGGCAGGGCCTCAACTACACCTTCGGGCAGCATCCACGTGCGAAACAGGTTTTGCATTAATAAATATTTGTTATTTTGCCAATAATATCGTTATTTTCCTGCGTCTTTAAGGTAGCGGAAAAATTCTGACTCCGGTGAAGTAATAAAGGTGTTTGCTTTATTATTAAACGACTTTTGATAGGCTTCTAAACTTTTTTGAAAGCGGTAAAACGATGCATCTTTAGTAAAGGCAGCCGCATAAATGCGGGTAGCTTCGGCCTCACCCTGACCGCGAATAATTTCTGCATCACGGTTGGCGTTGGCCACAATCACTTGCACCTGACGGTCGGTGGCGGCGCGAATGGTTTGTTCTTTTTCGCGGCCATGGGCACGCAAGCTGTCAGAAACACGTTTACGCTCGGCCTGCATACGGCTAAAGACATTGCCTTTGATATCATCGGAAAATTCCACGCGCTTAACCCGGACATCGACGACTTCCATACCTTGGTTAGTGACCTCGGCCGATAAGCTCTTGGTGATTTCGTTCATAATTTGTGAACGGTCTTTGGAGACCACTTCGTTAACCGTGCGTTTGGCAAATTCACCGCGCAAATCATCGGTCACAATTTGGGCGATAATATTTTCGGCAGAACTGCGGTTACCGCGGGTGGACACCCAATATTTTTGCGTATCGGCAATGCGCCACTCGACAAAATAATCGACACTGAGCTCTTTTTTCTCTTTGGTTAAGACATTTTCCGGCTCGGCATCCAGTATTTGCAGACGGGCGTCAAAGACAATGCGGCTATCGAAAAACGGGATTTTACCGTGTAGTCCGGACTTGATATTATTTTGAATAATTTGTCCCACACGACTGCGGATGGCGACTTCGCCTTCGCGTACCGTGTAAATCGACTGTGACAGTAACAACAACAGTATCACTGCAATAATTAAAATAACGTTTAAATTTAACTTTCTCATCGGCTTAGCCTCTTATTCGATTGCGTTTCGGGCTTAACCACCGGGGTTTCCAGCGGTTGACTGCGATAGGGGATGTTGTTGACATTAGGTGTTGGTGCGGGCAGGGGAGGGGCGCTGCCTTGCCCATTTTGTCCCATCGGTAAATACATTATCGGGGTGTTTTCACCGGTGGCCACCACGATATTGTTGACATTACTGTAGACATTTTGCAAGGTTTCGATATACATGCGATCACGTGTGACTTGCGGGGCTAACTGATAGGTTTTCAGCACCTCGTCAAAGCGTGTGGCTTCACCCGTGGCTTTGGCAACCACTTCGGCTTTATACGCTTCGGCTTGTTCGGTGATACGTTTGGCTTCACCGCGTGCCAGTGGGATTTCTTTGTTTTGATAGGCTTCGGCTTGTAATTGATAACGTGCGGCATCTTCGCGGGCTTTAACGGCATCGTCAAATGCCTCTTGCACTTCACGTGGGGCTTTGGCTTTACTGAGTTTGACCCGTAAAATATCCAAACCAACGTTAAAGCCGTTTAGGGTGCTAATCAAATTTTCTTGCACTTTGGCCGGCCATTCGGCCCGCCCGTCGGTCAACACATAATCGACATTCGAGCTACCCACGACCTCACGAATTGAGGAAATCAGCGTTTCTCTTAACACAGTTTCCGGCTCGTTAACATTAAACAGATATTTTTCGGCGTTGCCGATTTTGTATTGTACCGACAGGCTGACTTCGACAATATTTTCATCCGAAGTCAGCATCTGCCCTTCGTTATTCTCACTGCTGCCTACGGTTAAATTTTTCAGGCTGCCGATATCGACAGTATCCACCGAACCAATCGGTGTTGGCCAACGAAAATTAAAGCCCGGTTGGATGGCGGTTTCGCTGTATTTGCCAAAGGTTAATTCCACCCCGTGAAAGCCTTCCTGCAAAATATAAACGCCGCTGGCACCATAACCTAAGGCCGCCACCACCAGAATAGGCAGAATGGCTTTTTTCGGTACCGTGGGCAAGCTGTTTTTGCCACCTGAAGCGTGGTTGTTATCGGGCTGATTACCACCACCGCCAAACAGGCGATCTTTAAGTTTACTTAGCACCGATGCCAGCTCATTGCTGTCGGTATTGCGCGGGTTGTTACCCCACGGGTCGTTGTCTTGGGTCATTATTGGCCTCGTGATTTGCTATTAGGTCTGTAAAAGTACCGTTTCCAGCGTTATATTCTAGCTTGCTTAAGATGGCTTGCAAGCATCGTTTGTCTCAATAGGTGGTTGTTTTATCAATCCGACGAGCATTGTTGTTGTGGCATTAATGCTTGCAACAGCTGTTTATCGTTGTCAAAGTCACGCACTAGCCGCTGATAATGGCCAGCGGACAATCGTAGCGTGGCTAAGCAATTACCGGCATCATCATAATGCTCGTCAACAACGATACCTTCGTTGAATAAAACTGCTCTTAATTTGGCGTTTTGTGGCGGAATTTTCAATACGGTTTCGATAATATCGCCATAAAAATGCTGCAAAATGGCTTGTGTCAGCGCCTGCAGCCCGGCACCGCTTAGCGAAGAAACAAAGGCGGCGGTGGTTTTACCGTCATGGCTTAACAGTTGTGGTGCTTGTCCGGTTAAATCAATTTTATTATAAACGCGAATGGTCGGCACGCTGGCTGCACCGATGTCTTTTAAAATATCGAGCACATGACGTTCGCGCTCGAGATGATCGGGGTCGGCGGCATCAATGACATGGAGCAGCAAATCGGCTTCGACGGTTTCTTGCAGTGTTGATTTAAAAGCCGCCACCAATTCGTGGGGCAGGTGGCTGACAAAGCCCACCGTGTCGGTTAACAGTACTTTATCGTGGCCGTCGTGACTCAGTTTACGCAGGGTGGTGTCCAGGGTGGCAAACAGTTGATTCTGGGCATAGACGTCGGCATCGGTTAAACGATTAAACAGCGTCGATTTACCGGCGTTAGTATAGCCGATAACGGCAACGATGGGAAAGCCTTTACGTTTGCGGCCGCTACGCACCAATTGGCGTTGGGCGCCGACTTTATCGAGACGTTTACCGATTTGTTTGATGCGCGCGTTCAGTAAACGGCGGTCGGTTTCCAGCTGGGTTTCACCGGGGCCGCGCAGGCCGATGCCGCCTTTTTGGCGTTCTAGGTGCGTCCAGCCGCGAATTAAACGCGTGGATAAATGTTTAAGCTGGGCAAGTTCGACCTGTAATTTACCTTCGTGTGAACGTGCCCGTTGAGCAAAAATATCGAGAATCAAACCGGTGCGATCCAGCACCCGGCATTGCAGCAGGGCCTCGAGGTTGCGCTCTTGCGAGGGGGACAACGTAGCGTTAAACATCACCAGCTCAACCTGTCTGGCGGCGATAATGCCTTGGATTTCTTCGGCTTTGCCTTTACCAATCAGGTACTTGGGGTCGGCAGTTTTGCGTAGTACGTGGATGTTGTCAAGCACTTGGGCGCCGGATGAGCGGGCCAGTTCTTGAAACTCTTGGCGGTCGGCTTCGCCTAATAAAAAATCCAGCGAAACCTGTACCAATAAGGTGATTTCACCGGATTGCGGACGCTCAAACAAAGTCACGCCTCCAAACGGCTATGGGCAGTAAGTGCTGTAAATTGTTGGCCGTTGTGAACCTCACAATTGAACTGCTCACTAAGTGTGTCAAATTTTTTAATCCTCTGATTCGAATGACTCGACTTTTTCGCTGGTGTCGTTACTTTTATGCGGTGGATCACGTTGCAGTCTTACCGGTGCAGACGGCACGATGGTGGAAATGGCGTGTTTGTAAATCATCTGGCTGTGCGTGTTTTTTAACAGTACAACAAATTGGTCAAAAGATTCGATCTGACCTTGTAACTTAATGCCGTTCATCAAAAAAATCGCCACCGGGGTACGGTCTTTGCGTAAAGTATTTAGATACGGGTCTTGTAAAGATTGTGATGCCATGGTGTTACCTGTTCTGTTATTTTATCGTTGTTATTTCATTGTAATTTTCATTTATTATCGCTGATTGGCCGGGCTTTGTCACGTAAGATTTATTGCATTTGCCGCCAAGCTTTGCTGTTGCCGAGGTGACGTGTTTTTTTAAGTTTTAGTGCTGTTTTCTGGCGTGGTTTTTTCTTATAATAACCAGTATTGTGTCGTCGCGCCAGAATTGTGTGACGACAAAAAAATTAATTAATTACTGATTATTGTATGTTACATCGTTTGCCGTTATTTGTGCCGCCATTTGACGTTTTGCGGCGGCTTTTGCTTATTTTTTTGTTTTATCCCGGCGTGTGTCTGTCTTTGCTGCAGGCGCAAACCACAACCGCTTTGCCAGCGGCGGTGGAAACCATAATAACAAATTCTGGTATCCCGGCTGCTGAAATAAGCCTGTGGGTTGCACCCGTTGATAACGGCCGGCCGCTGGTTGATTGGCAAAGTGATTTGCCGCGTTCGCCGGCTTCCAGTATTAAAGCGGTGACCACCGGTATCGGCTTATTATTATTGGGGGAAAATTTCTGCTGGCGTATGGATTTTTTCACCAACGGCAGGGTAAAAAACGGGGTGCTAAACGGTGATTTATTTATCAAAGGTTACGGTGACCCGTATTTAGTCGAAGAAAAACTGATGGATACAGTGATTGAGTTGCGCGAGCGCGGTATCGATCGTATTGCCGGCAAAGTGGTGCTGGATAATACTTATTTTATCAATCGTCGAGAAAATCCGGATGCTTTTGACGGCCACGGCATGGAGCCTTACAATGCGCTACCAAACGCGCTAAGCATTAATTTTCGCACCATTGATGTGTTGTTTACGCGCCAGGGCAATCAGGTAGTTGTCAGCACCGACCCCGAATTGACCTATGTAAATATCGACAACAGCATGACAATGAAGCGGGTGCTGGGTGATGCCGGTGATGTCTTTTTTGCTTATTTTAAACGTGCCTGGGAATTGAGCGGTGGTAGCTTAAATGATGATTGGCTGTACGGCCAAGTGCCGCAAAATGCGCAACTGCTCTACGAAAGCTGTTCCCGCCCGCTGTACGAACAAATTGCCGCGATGAATAAATTCAGCAATAATATCATGACGCGGCAATTGTTTTTAACCCTGGGGGCAGAGCTGACCCGGCCACCGGCAACGCTGTCTAAAGCGCGTGCCGTGGTTTTGCATCGCTTAAAAAAAATGGGGATTGATACCAAACATTTATATATTGAAAATGGCTCTGGTTTATCACGTACCACGCGTATTACGGCAAAGCAAATGGGGCAGTTTTTATTGGCCATGCAAGACCCGCGTGTGGCAGCGATGTTTGAACAATCACTCTCTGTTGCCGGGGTGGATGGCACCTTAAAACAGCGCTTGAAAAACACACCCTTGGCAGGTAATGCCATTGGTAAAACCGGCACTTTGAATGAGGTGAAATCTTTGGTCGGTTACTTAAGCGCCCAAAGTGGCCGCAAATATGCTTATGTTATTTTACTGGAAGGCAGCCGCGCCAAAGCCGGTCGGCCGCTGATGGATGAACTGCTACAATGGATTTACAGACAATGACACGGGTAATAAGTTTGCTAAGGCACCCCAAAATGCAACTAAAAATACATGCTAAAACAGTTTTTTGCTTACTATTATTGCTGATTTTTTCGGCTCAAGCCGCCAACCGCATCAGCAAAAGCACACGGGAAAAATTACAGCGTGAACTGCCGATTTTGCAGCTGAGTGTCGGTAACCCGGTGCTGATTCGTACCTTTAAACAAGAATCACGCCTGGAGCTGTGGATAAAACCGAAGAGCAGTGACCAATACCGGCTGTTTCGCACCTATCCCATTTGCTATTATTCCGGTGGTCTGGGACCCAAACGGCGCACAGGAGATAAAATCACCCCGGAAGGCTTTTATAATATTCGCCAGCGTGACTTAAACCCATACAGTCGCTTTCATTTATCGATGGATATTGGTTATCCGAATGCCTATGACCGGTTACATGGGCGTACCGGCTCGTTGCTGATGATTCATGGTGCCTGTGATGCGGTGGGTTGTTTTGCCATGAATAATGCACAAATCGAGGAAATTTATTATTTGGTGGAGCAAGCATTAAAAAACGGCCAGGCCGCAGTACAAGTGCATGCTTTTCCTTTTCATTTGACCGCTGATAACATGAAAAAATATCAACAACATAAATGGTTTGGATTTTGGGCTCAATTACAGGCCGGCTATGATGTATTTAACGATACCCGGCGGCCACTGCAGATAGGCATTGATAACGGGCATTACACGGTGTCGGCCAGCCCGTGATAAGAAAAAATTATCGATTTTGCAGGTATGTTAGCAGGCGGCTGTGGCGATAACTGCGTTTTATCGTCGGCGTTTTTTCGTTATAATAGCCGCTACTTGTTGGGGGTTAGGCTATTTTCAGCCACATTTGCTTGTATTTCTCAGCTTTTTTTGACACAACTAGGTAACGGTTTTCATGTTTATTCACCGCGCGCACCGCGCTTTTTTATCCTTTGTCTTACTGCTGGGCAGCGGTTTTTCTGCATTAGCACAAACCCCTGGGCAAACACTGCCGACAGAAACGGTTGAGCGCATTGTGCAACAAGCTGCTGAAAGCGCAGCCAAACAAGCTGCCGAGGAAATTAATGCAGCATTAGCGGCACAACAAACCAAACGTGCTGAGGATAAAAAAACAGCTAAAACCGCTAATAAAACAACAGGTAGCGATGATTCTGCCAGTCAACAAATGCTGGCTGCCACCCAACGCCTGCGCATCGGCAGCGGCGCTGTCGGCGGTAATTATTTTGTTTTGGGTGAATTGGTTGGTGGTGCGATTTCCAGCCCGCCGGGGGGGCTGCCTTGTCGTCAAGGCGGCACCTGCGGCGTGCCCGATATGCAGAGTGAAAATATTACCTCCGCCGGGTCGCTGGCCAATTTGACGGCGTTGCAATCCGGCAAGGTGAGTAGCGCTTTTGTGCAATCGGATGTGGCCTACTGGGCTTACACCGGCACCGGGCTGTTCACCAACAAAGATGCACTGGGTGACCTGCGCGCCATTGCCAGTTTGTACCCCGAAGCCATTCATATCGTTATCCGTAAAGACCAGAGTATAGCAAGTGTCTCTGATTTACGTGGCAAGCGGGTTTCGGTCGGGGCGCGCAAATCAGGAACCTTATTGCAATCTCGTTTGGTGTTGGCGGCTTATCAGCTCAGCGAAGACGATGTACAGCCGCAGTATATGAATGTCAGCCAAAGCATTGAAAAAATGAAAAATGACGAATTAGATGCGATGTTTTTCTCGGTTGGTGCTCCGGCGCCGGCCTTGGAGCAGCTGTTTACCGATAGCGACGACTTTACCCTGTTATCATTGGATAAAAAGCAGCAGCAAGATATTTTTCGCCAAGGGCATTACTTTTTTCCGTACAGCATTGCTGCCGATACCTATCCGAATATCGGTGAAGTGAAAACCATTTCGGTGTATGCGCTGTGGTTATGCTCGGCCTCGGCAGACGACGAGTTGGTGTATCAGATGACCAAAGCTTTGTGGAGTGATGCCGCGCAGCAGTTGCTTAATAGCAGTTTTATCGGTAAACAAATTGATATCGAGCATTCACTCAACGGCATTGGCATTCCGTTGCACGATGGCGCTAAAAAATACTATAACGAAATTGGTAAGCGTTTTTGATGACTGAAGTAATCAGCAACCGTATAACAGAAAAAGTGCAAGCATCAGCAACAGATTTTGCTAATAAATACGCCGTGCATGTGGGCAATGTGGTGGTTGGTGGTGATGCACCGGTGGTGGTGCAGTCAATGACTAATACCGACAGCGCCGATTACTTAAAAACTGCGATTCAGATTGCCGAGTTGCATCAGGCCGGTTCAGAGCTGGTACGCATTACCGTCAATAACCAAGCCGCCGCTGCCGCTGTGCCCCGTATTGTGGAGCATTTGGATAAAATGGGCTTCAATGTAC
>PDWJ01004151.1_pt1 | contig 12995 bp, 11 predicted proteins | sample 1430881 | NCBI WGS metagenome assembly PDWJ01 (sample SAMN01162460, study PRJNA174530) | Oral metagenome, whole genome shotgun sequencing project. | biome: Marine environment; feature: Marine mammal; material: Swab sample of the gingival sulcus; isolation source: swab sample of gingival sulcus... | reverse complement strand
TACAGCAGATAATAGATGGTTTGCATTGCCGCGCCGCTGATAATACCGTCCCTTCATCGACACGGGTTTTACCGGATATTCAGCCACTGAAAAAGCGACCAGTGTCATATCTTTGTAACGCAGTATATCGACATTGGGAATAATTGCCGGTTCTGTTTTATTTTTTATTTCATTGATCCAGCCTGCAACGGTTTCTTTTCCGATGGATACACCTGTTATCTCTTTTTGGTCGTTAATACCGATATATACGGTTCCTCCTTGCGCATTACTGAATGCCACAAGTGTACGTATCACCTCATCGCTGAACGAGGTTTTAAATTCGCTTGTTTGGCTTTCGCCTTGTTTCAGTATTTTGCTAAGCGGGAGCATTTATTGTTCTGATTAAATGCGTGTGATTTATAAAGAGCTTTTATGTATTCAAATTTACATGATAATTTTTATTTTCACACAGACGGATAAAAAAACTGTTGGCTTTATATGTCCCATCATTGCGAACGAATGTGAAGCGATCCCTTTGTGCAAGCAGATTGCTTCGTCGCTACGCTTTTCGCAATGACGCATAACACATAGGTTTTGGATACTTGCGAGGTTTATCTTACTACTCTTATTATTTTTACTTCCGTCTTCCCCCAAATGTTGTATAGGAGAAAGTATCCATATATCTACGGTTTATGGTATCTAAATTAATTTTTTATCAAAGGCATCAATAAAGGAGCGTTTATTTATATTATATATTTTCACATTGCTTTTTTTGCTATATCGTTCTATCTCTATATATCCTTTGAATGTGTGGTAAAGCGATGCGCATTGTTCATGAAGTTTTACGGGAAGTATTCGGTCTGTATGTTCCCGATCTTCTTTATAGTAATGATAGTCTGAAAGTCTAAGACGATTCTGATCATCGACCCATAAATTGCGTATCCAGTCATTTTCTGCACCTGCTAAAAAGATCTCTTTATACTGTGAGTGAATTGCCAACATTAATGCTGCAATCAATACATTTTGTGCACGAGGCATTCCCCATTGCTTTTTATACACCCAATATGTCAGTTTTGTAAAACCTTCGAACTTTACTTTCTTATAAAAATGCAAACTGATATTTTTATTTGTCGCCAATACACGTCTTATTTCTGATTTATCTGCTTCTACCGGAATATATACTTGCAAAGGCCAAGTTGTTTTTTCCACCATTAATCGGTACATTATACGAGCTTTTTCTGATGCTTTTTCATATCCTTTGGCAAACCAAAAAGCAGGGTCGCACAATACATAAATTGAAGGTTGATATTGTTCGTATTGAGGTGTTAATGCCATATGATTGACTGCTATTAAATCGTATTCGGAAAGATTGTTGTGACTTTTCTCTAACGTCTCTATAAGCGAAGGTCCATTGCCCATGATAATACATTTATTATGATTTTTAATAAACATATCTGTCTTTTTAAAACAGCTGTACATCAACACTCTGATTATAGAAAAAAATGTCTCTATTATAGCATAGATCCATTGTATACGTTTGTCGTACATAATATTAAGTTATAACATATGAAAACTCCATTCGATCCCCTTTGTGCAAATTTCGATTGACTTTTTTCCCTATAATATCTTTTAGATATTTAGGAGGCAAGCCATATCCGGGACGAACGGAACGTACATTTTGTTCCGTAATCACCTCCCCTTCTTTTATATCTTCAGCAACATATAATGACCGAGAAAATTCACGTCCTATTCTCATTTTCTCGGTCAGTTCATATGTAACTTCTCCTATCGTTTTTTCTGCATTACGAATCTCTTTCACCATTTGAGTGAATTCCTGTTCATTCATAGAAAATGTCGCATCCGGTCCTCCAATGGAATGATCGATAATAAAATGTTTTTCAATCATGGTCGCACCAAGAGTAACAGCCATGATCGCAGACAAGGATCCTAATGTGTGATCCGACAATCCCGATTTTACACCAAAACGTTTAGCCAAGTCCGGAATCATAGATAAATTTGCTTCTTCTATAGGTGCCGGATAAGAAGAAGTACACTTCAAAAGCGTAATATCTTCATTGCCGACAGCACGACAAGTTTCAACCGCCAATTGAATATCTTCCATTGTAGCTATTCCGGTTGATATAACCATCGGTTTCATTTTTTCAGCTGCATATTCGATCAACGGGATATCTGTAATCTCAAATGAAGCTATTTTATAAATCGGATTCTCCAGTGTTTCCAGAAAATCCACAGATGTTTTGTCAAAAGGAGTAGAAAAACACATAAGCCCTTCTTCCCGAGCGATTCGAAACAACTCTTCATGCCATTCCCATGGTGTATATGCCTCTTTATATAAGTCATACAGGTATTTACCATCCCAAATTGTTCCTTGTGTAATTTTGAAATCTTCTTTTCGGCAATCTAATGTAATCGTATCAGGAGTGTAAGTCTGTAGTTTAACCGCATCGGCTCCCGCACGTTTTATAGCCATAATGCTCTTTATTGCAGAATATTTATCCCCATTATGGTTGGCCGATAGCTCGGCTACAATATATGTGTGATTCATTTCATTTAAAATATTTTCTCTAAAGAATATAACTGCTCTTTCTTATCTAAAAGATTAAAACCAACCGCCTTATGAAATTCAATGCTTATAATATTAGTCATCTTTATTTTAGCTTTAATGCATTTTATTGAAGTGTTTTGACTTATATGCCTAAAGAAAAAATTACTTATTTTTTTTGAATAACCTTTTCCTATATAAATAGGATTTAAGTAAATTCCCCATTCCGCCGAACCTTCATTCCAATGAATTAGATTTAAACTTATAGATGCAATAAATTCACTATTTTTAAAAACTGCCCAATATATTTTTCTATAATCATAGAGTAACGATTCAACAAAAGATTGATGTTCTTCATACGAAAAAGGGTCAGAATTAATCATAAAATGACGGACTTTTTCTGAATTGCGTACTTGCCAAACATATTTTTGTTGCTTTTGAGACAAATTGATATAATTTATAAAGTGATAGCCATCTCCATAAAAATCATTCATTACACTCAGATGATAAAAAACATCTAAATAATTTTCTTTTTTATCAAAAAAGTCATGTTGTTGCAGAGTCTTAGAAAATGTAACATCAGATAGAGAATCTAATAAATTTCCTAATCCGATCACAAAATTATTCGCAACAAGGTATTCATAGAATTCTTTCTGGTTTTCCACATACCATCCTGCCGCAACTTTCGTTCCACAAGCTAAGGCTTCTATACAAATCGTACTTGCAGAGACAATCGCTAAGTCGGAAGCAGAAAAAAGATTGGCCACTTCCGTTGCCGATACATTCCGATAAAATGAAACATTCGATAATGTATTAACGGGTAAAGTCGTTTGATAAAAAGAACCGATAATCGCATGTATATTCGTAATATTTGGATACATAGTTTTTAAATAGTTGATATATTGATCGGTAAGATTATGATTATCCACCCCTCCGAAACAAACAACGACATTTTCAATCTGCTCCGTTTTTTTTTCTCTCGTCTTTTTTACTTCCCGAAACGGACTACGTAACAAAGCCCAGTCCAACCCTAAACATAACCTCGTATAAGATTCTACATCAAATAAATGGGGGTCGTCTATTCCGTGATTAATAACAATATCTGCGACATAATGTTTATCATGCAAATCGTCAATACAAACGAGCTTACAACCTTTAGCCTTGATTCTTTGCTGATAAGCCGTCGTATAAAAGTAATTGTCTAAAACAACAATCTCGTCCCCCGAAAGCATTTCTAAGAATAAATCAAACTTATTTTCATCAGAAGGCATTTCTACTAAGTTGCAAACTTTATTGACCTCCTCTTTTTGATATTCTGTCGGTATTTGTGTAACAAAAGTACAATCAAAATCGTCTTTTAGCATTTCTGCTAATGCCAGCGTACGGATAAAATGTCCATATCCTATTTGCGTTCCAGCATCTGCTCTAAATATAATTTTCGGTTTATTCATCCTTGCATCAACCTATACTTCATTTCAGCCAATTTCCAGTCTGTCTCTGTATCCAAATCTTGTGCTTCCAATTCCGACAGTATCAATGCTCCGGCATTTTCTCCCCAAAAGCCCTTATATTTTCGGAAAGCTTTTACGGTAGAAATATAGAATTGTCCTGCATCATGATAAATAGTCGGCAAATCTTGTGAACGGCTGTTTTTATATTCCGGCCAAACCATTTTTATTTTTCCATTGTTATCCTTTTCTAAACCGCGTTGTACCGGATAAGAAAAAGCAACTGCCGTAAACAAAGAGTCAAAGTTGCCTTTTTGCATTATTTCAAAAGCATTACAAAGCTTTTGAGATGTCACAAATGGCGCTGTCGGATAAATACAAGTAACAGTATCAAATGTCCGGACTGATTGTTCATACCGATAGATGACTTCCATAATCACATCGGATGTTGTGGCAAAATCATCGGCTGTTTTATTTGACCTTATAAACGGTATCTTTGCTCCATACCTTTTAGCGACTTCTGCAATTTCGAGATCATCCGTAGAAACCATTACTTCATCAAATAATTGTGACTGAAGAGCTGCTTCTATAGAGTATGCGATTATCGGTTTACCTAAAAAAGATTTTATATTTTTTCTGGGAATACGTTTACTCCCTCTCCGTGCGGGAATTACGGCTAAATGTTTCATTTTACAAATTCAATAACTTTCCGTATAATCCAATTCTGCTCTTCATCTGTTAAAGTCGGAAACATAGGTAGACTTAAGCAATGTTGATAATATTTTTCAACTATGGGCAGATCTCCTTTTTTATTCCCTTGCTCTTGATAATATGGCATCAAATGTAGCGGGACATAGTGTACTTGTGTTAAAATCTTGTTTGCATGTAAGTAATTATATAATCCCAATCGTTCTTCTACTTGGATAACATATAAGTGATATGCATGGTAATGACCTTTTTCAACAAAAGGTGTTTTGATTCCTTTTATTTTTTTTAAAGCATCATTGTAATTTTGTGCAATTTGATGCCTGCGGACAACTCCTTCATTAGCACGTTTCAGTTGTGAAATACCCAGGGCGGCTTGTATGTCAGTAAGTCGATAATTATATCCCAATGTTATCATCTCATTATACCAGCCTCCATGATTTTCTCGCATTTGCATTGGTTTTTTAGTTATGCCATGAGTGCGATAAAGACAAAGTTTATCATATAGAGCTTTGTTATTTGTTGTAATCATTCCTCCTTCACCTGTCGCAATATGTTTCACCGGATGAAATGAGAACACTGAAATATCAGCAAATTTTCCGTTGCCACAATATTGTTTTTCTCCATTACTGTCAATAAAATATCCACCCGGAGCATGACAAGCATCTTCCAATATCCACAAACCATATTCATTTGCCAACATTCGTAAGTTCTCTAAATTTACAGGATATCCGGCAAAATCAACCGGAATAATACCTTTATATGTTCCCTGAGGAGAAGACTCAAGAAGGACGCGTAATTTGTCTAAATCCAACAGGTAAGAATCTTTATCGATATCACAAAATACAACATCCCCACCGCAATAACGAATACAATTGGCGCTTGCTGCAAATGTCATTGGTGTAACAATTATTTTATCATTGGGTCTGACATTCAATACAGTTGCGGCTAAGTGTAATCCGGTTGTCGCATTATTGACAGCTACAGCATATTTAGCTCCTACATAGTCGGCAAAAGCTTCTTCAAATTCTTTTATTTTAGGGCCTTGTGTAAGGAAGTCAGATTGTAGCGTTTCAACAACCATTCGGATATCTTCTTCTGTTATGTGCTGCCGTCCGTAAGGAATAGGAGTGGTTATTATATCCATTTTGATAGTTTAATCGGGTGAATAAAAAATATGTTTGGGGGATATTCTTTTAACAAACGCTCTAATTTATATTCATATTTTTCATGAAAAGACTTTTCATCAATCGTATATAGCTGTGTAATGCAATCCGGTTTTATTTCTTTATTTGTTACAATTTTATTTGCAGATAAGATAAGAGCCGTAGGGATGGCAAATTCAACAAATAATCCGGATGCAGCAAAAGCACCGCAATATGTGCAGAATTTAAGCATTACTTCATTTGTTAATAACAGACAGTCACTACCCCCCCAAACGATCGGATAGTCAAATTTTTTACGAAGAAAGAACATCTTTAGTGTTCTACCTATCATTTTTATCTGATATTTTATATGTTTTGTTTTATAAAAAGAAATCAATAAGTATGCTAAGTGTCTAAATAATAATCTCTGTTTGAAAGAAAATGTATGAATGTTGTATGTCTTAATTTTTTCTGCTGCTTTGTTATAACTCGGAAGTATAGTTTCAATTTCAACTCCTTTTTTTTTGACTTTATAAGTACTTATAGTATGAAATTGTGACATTGGATATTTCTCTTTTGAAATATCTTTTATACTTATAAGATAACATTCATCATTTTTAATACCGAGATATTCAAAAATATTATTTTCTGTGATAATCGGATTGATAACCATATCATCTGCAACGATGAAAAAGTGTGAATATCCCGCCACATCTATTTTCTTTCGTATCTGAGCATAAGCTTGTGCAATATAAGATTGAAACTGATAAGAAGACTCATAAACCGGTAATACATTAGATTTATCTCCGTCATAAAATGGAATAACATGATATAAATGTGAAAATTTCCCTGCATACAATTTCTCTATGCGAGGAATATTTTTATCGTATCTATGATTGTAAATAATAAATAATGCAATTTTTGTCATTTTTTTGTTTATTTCTTTGCATAACCCACTATAATTTTATCACTTAATGGTCTATGTGGTGATAAATCTAAAAATTTAAACTTATATCCAGGTGCATGCATTTTAATCATCGGAGGAATTTCAAAAAAATCTTTTCCTGTATGATATATTGAAATTAAAAGGATGGGCAGATCTCTTTTTATCGTTTTTAATCCTCCTTTTACAGCATAATATTCAAATCCTTCAATATCCATTTTTATTAAACCTACGATTTTGTTTTCACAATCTTCATCAATCGTTGTTATTTCAATGCTTTCTACTTTCGGATTATCAATTATATTTAAGTTATTAATTAATGTGGATGCTCCTGCATTTGTGGAGTCAATAGAGATTTGCATTGTTTCTTTTTTATCTCCAATTCCTTTTTTTATCGGAATAATTTTATCAGCCCTATTTATTTTAATGGTTTTTAGCAGATTATCATATGAGTCTTTGACAGGTTCATATGCATATATTTTATTAGGAGCATATTGTAAGAACATTAAACTTGCATCCCCATACATCGCACCTATATCTAAGAAATCTTTTCCTTGTATATATTCATGTATCCATTGAGGCATGTATTTCAAACCATACTTACATTCAAAAACTGTATATGAAGCGCATTTTGTCGGAAATTTATAAATAATCCCATCATAAGGGAGAATATACATGCCGTTTGTTTTCTTTGAATTAGTTAATATCTGTTTTTCTATGTTTTCACAAACAAGTTGCTCTTTATTCATCAATGAATATTCATATTTTGCCAAAACTGATTTTATTCGGCTATCTATAAAATTTAAAATCAACAGTTCGTCTTTTTTATCAAAAAAGGCATCAGTATCAAATTGTATGTTATTAGTAAAGCAATATTTCATAAAGTCAATAGTCACCGGATGCATTGAACAATTATAAGATTTTGTATCATTGTTTTTCTTCCGTTCTTTATACGCAATATAAAATGGATTCCATGAAGAAAATACAATTTTTCTTAACCAAATGGGAAAACTATTTTTAATTCGACCTAATTTTAAATCTTTTTTACTTTGGACCGATTCTTCTTGTTTTTTTGATATGAAAAAACTTATTCTATTTAGGATGTATTGTTGATTAACTATCATAATTCTTTATTGATTATTTTTGCACCATGAGATTTTATCAAATATTGCCAAGATTTAATTTTATTTTTTGAGATAGATCGATTGCTGCTCCCATTGCTGCGTCCATGTTATAATATTCCCATTCCGCAAAACGTCCGAGTAAATACATGTTTTCTTTTTCTAACTTCTTCTTTAAAGAAATTACCATTTCTTGCGTCTTTGCATTTTGTATCGGATAAGTATATTCTGTATATTGATGAGTAATATATTGAGGAGACAATGGCATTTTCTTTAAATTCTCTAAAATATCTTTTTTTGAGATATAATCCGTAAATTCTATTGTCCCGCTATTACGATTGTTTACATTATTCGACGGAGAAAAGTTTCCCGTACAGATGATACGATGAGATAAATGTTGCCGACTTGGCATGTATATCCAGCTATAAGGATTATTCTCCATTTCACAAAGCACCGATGTTGTTCCGTGATAATCAAGTTTTTTTATATTTAATTCGTAATCAGAAAGATTTAGCTCTTTGACGATTGAAGGAATATCTTTGATATTTCCGCAGAAAATAATTGCATTATAGCTTTCCCCATTCACAAACCATTGTTCTTTCTTCCGCTCAATACATGAGACACAACAATTATATTCAATCATTAATTTGTCGGCTAAACGATTGGCTAAGAATTGTGATCCGCCTTTTTTTGCATAATAAAATGAACTATGAACCATATTCATTTCCTTTATATGCCTGATATTATTATATATCATTTCTTCTATGCTCGGCATGGGTAATTTCCCTTCCAGCCATGAAAGTGGAACATTTTTTAAATCTTTTCTCCAAATTTTCTCGTTGTATGGTTTAAAATACAGATTATATAATGTGTCGCCAAAGCGTTGACGGAGAAAGTCTTCAAAGTTCTGCGGGCAAAGGGATTTCTCTTTACTTGCTATTTGTACAAGATCATGGATAAAGTTTTTCAAACAGGTTTCATCCAGCATATACATGTGATTTTCTATAGGATATCCCACCCATTGATCATTGTCTAATGAAATAATGGCATTACGAGGTGTTTTCGTAAATTCTTGTTCTCGGTCAAAAAAGTGCCAAAACCATTCTAAAACGTCTTGACGACGAGAATTGAAAACATGTCCTCCTACCCGATGATATAAAAAACCATTTATTTTATCACAGCGAATCAATCCTCCCGGAACAGCATTTTTTTCAAAAATCTTAACTTCATAGTTGTCTTTTAAACAATGTGCGGCAGATAATCCGGAAATTCCACCACCAATAATTGCAATTTTTTTCATTTCCACTGTGATAATTTTATCGGATGAATAAAAAATGTATTTGAGGGAAAGTCTCTTATCAGATCGGCTAAATTAAAGTTATATTTCTGTTCTAATTTCGCCCTTTCTTTAACAGATAATTGACTAATCACATCTTTCTTTATTTGATCTTTTAAGACAATCTTTTCTGCACTTAAAATCAATGCCGTTGGGAGAGCTTGTTCTACAAAGATATTGCAAGCTGCGAAACATCCACAATAGGTGCAAAATTTCTGCATTGCAGATTCGGTAACAATCAGGATATCACTATATCCCCATATAATAGGATAGAGCGACTTTCTTTTATGACCTATAAACAAATAATAAAGTCCCATTAGAACTTTCTTTATTCGAAAACGAAATAACCAATAAAAGATATATTTTATGAGAAAAACATAAGTATATGGCATAGTAAATAAGCCTTTCAATCTTATTTTTTCTATTGCTTCTCCATATTTAGGAAGAATCGTTTTAACTTCTGCTCCTTTTTTGTTTATTGAACAGAATAACGGCACATTGATGTTGTGTTTTAAATCTCTGAAGTCTGTAATAAAGCAACTTTTTTCATCAATACCGGTAAAATCAAAGAGGTTTTTTTCGGTAATGGCAGGGTTGAGAATCATGTCATCGGCAACAATGAAATAATGAGTATATTCATTTGTTTTTTGTAATTGCTGATAAGCTTGAGCTATATAAGATTGAAACTGATAAGACGATTCATAAACAGGCAACACATTCTTTTTATTGCCATCATAGAAAGGAACGATATGATATATAAATGTAAACTTTTCTTTATATAATTCTTCTATACGTGAAATATTCTTATCATATCTATGATTATATAAAATAAAAAGGGCTATTTTACTCATAAATTAATTGGGCTTTGTTAAGTTTAAGGAAAAGCAATTTGAGGGATTTTCTTATCATGTGTTTTTTATTGCAAAAACAAACAAGTATTATATAATTAACAAATTTTCTGATTTTACAGCATTACTTGTTTACATATTACACCTTAAAATTGGGATCGACATATTTGCGAATATTTTCTCGCATAGAATCAACCGTTTCCCATTGCGCGTTATTATCAGAGCTATAATGAAACCCTTCAGGGACAAGACTCGCATTATGGTGTTTGATATACTCTTCTATAGTATGACTATATGAGACCGAAGGTAATATAGCATAGTATTCTCCTAAATCAATTGTATGCAAAGCATCGGTTACCGTAATCATTTCTTCATGAAGTTTTTCTCCGGGTCTTATGCCGATTACTCTTATAGGTTTCTGAGGTGCTATCGCTTCAGCAACATCTATAATCTTATAAGATGGTATCTTAGGAATGAAAATCTCACCTCCCAGATGATGTTTAATAGCATACATGACTAATGCAACCCCTGCCTCTAAAGAAATATTAAACCTTGTCATTCTTTTATCAGTAATTGGAATAAACGTTGCTCCTTCTTCTCTTTTCTTTATAAAAAAAGGAATAACAGACCCACGAGATCCCATAACGTTACCATATCTTACCACTGAAAATTTTATGTCACGAGCTCCTTTTATATTATTGGCTGCAGTGAACAATTTATCAGATGTCAGTTTGGTCGCCCCGTACAAGTTTATCGGAGCACAAGCCTTATCAGTTGATAAGGCAATCACATGTTTTACACCACAAGATAATGCTGCACGAATAATATTTTGTGCCCCAAAGACATTGGTTTTTATGCATTCTTCCGGATTATATTCTGCCGTATCAACTTGTTTTATCGCTGCTGCATGAATGATTACATCTATCCCTTCACAAGCTTGCTTAATACGTTCTGCATCTCGCACATCTCCGATGAAAAAACGCATTTGGGAATATTGGTCAGAAGGATATGTTTGCTGCATTTTATACTGTTTTAATTCTCCACGAGAAAAGATTACAATTCGTTTCACGTCCGGATAATTTCGAAGTATCGTTTTAACAAACATTTGACCAAATGAGCCTGTTCCTCCCGTAATTAATACAGATTTATTATTTAACATAAGCTATAATTAAAATTTATTTCTGACTGAATCATAAAACTGACATCCAAACGATCAAATTTATCTTTTCCACTTGGATAAATAATTATTGATTATCATACAGATATCTTCTGATATTTGCAATTTATATAATAGACTTATCGTAAGCGATCCGATAATTAATGTTCGATACCCTCCATCAATAAAAGGGTTTTCATGCCACTGTGGTAAAATTAAATTTATCCCTAAGAGAAATAAAATAAGAACAATTTGCTTAACCAAACCTATCGTATATGGATTACCCTTTATTTTAATTAATACAATCCATTGCTGTACTAAAGATGACAATAAACAAGTTATTAATGTAGCAACAGCTGCTCCTGTCATTCCTAATCTTGGAATCAATAGTATGTTTGTTATAACACCTATAAATGTTATGAAAATTGAAAAAAATAATCCCCAATAATAATATGCCGAAAAAGAGATTAATGTTGCCCCAAAATTTAGCGTTGTCGTAATAATCTTTGAAAATGCTAAAAAAAACACAACCCATTTCCCAAGAGAATAGACATTTCCGTTTGGCATAATCGAAAATATATTATCTATATTAATCCATACCAAAATAAAAATACAACTACCTGCTATTAACTGATGTAATGCGACTTTTTGATAAAGTTCATTTGCTTTTTTCAAATCTCCTTCTTTTAATACTTTTGCAGCAAGAGGCGAAGAAATAGAAGATATCGAACGATAAGGTATTTCTATTATAACAGCGATATAAAATGCTACGCGATATATTCCTGCATAATTAAGTCCCAGTTGTGAACTAACCATAAACAAATCCAACTGAGGCAATATAGAACCACTTAGCATTCCTATGATTAAAAAGATTGTATAATTCCGAATTTTTTTTCTTAATGGTTTCTTAATGAAAGAGAAATCATGTTTCAGTGATAAGGATGTGATATGCGATATATATATATAAGTCAGCAGCATCGCTATTCCATATACGGCTATTGTGCTACCCACCAATCCGTCTAAATTCAGTATATTAAAAGCAAACAACAGATAAGCAGATAATAACATCACCCTTACCCCTATTTCACGAATAAACTTAGGTATAACAATTCGCATTTGTAAAGTAGAGTAGGTCTCAAATACCCCCCAATACATGGAAAAAATAATTAAAGGGATTGCCCAGTAATAATAATCTACAAACGAACCGGCATTTTTGCTGAAATAAGCTCCGATTGGAGATTTTAATAGAATATAAACAGGGATAAAAATTAAAGCCCCTATTGCCGGAAGTATCAGTAAATAAAAAAAGAATCCGTTGTTATTATTCTGAGGGTTTTTAAAATAAGGAAAAAATCGTATAGCCGAAGCGGATGTGCCTAATTGAGCAAACATAGCTACTAATGACCCAACTTCATATATAACAACAGTCAATCCATATTCTTCCGGTTTAAGAAACTTTGTTACAATAAACATGGTGGTCAAAAAACCAATAAATGATCCTATATAATTGACCAATGTTCCTTTTATACTTTGACGTATTATTATTCCCAATTGTCTTTGTTGTGTTCAATTCAGGCTGACTTCGGCCATTCCGATATTATTATTCCTCTTCTTTCTCTTTTATGTATCGGGGTATCGGCGGGTTCTGAATTGCTTTCAGGGCAATCTCTTTGACACCGGCTTCGGCGCGAAGAGCCTTGTCGGCATACTCCTTCACCTGTGCCTGTAATTCTTTTATCTTTTCCTGCAAA
>PDWJ01006272.1_pt1 | contig 13000 bp, 10 predicted proteins | sample 1430881 | NCBI WGS metagenome assembly PDWJ01 (sample SAMN01162460, study PRJNA174530) | Oral metagenome, whole genome shotgun sequencing project. | biome: Marine environment; feature: Marine mammal; material: Swab sample of the gingival sulcus; isolation source: swab sample of gingival sulcus... | reverse complement strand
CTGATAACTCAAAATTTCTCTGCTCACAAAAAGATGCCGCAAATAGGCCCGGGAATAATTACGACAGGTATAACACTGGCAATTCTCATCGAGAGGCCGCATATCCTCACGATATTGCGCATTTTTAATAACGACCCGTCCCCGGGAGGTAAACAGCATACCATTTCGGGCATTCCGGGTGGGCATCACGCAGTCAAACATATCGACACCTCGCCAGACCCCTTCAACCAAATCTTCTGGAGTGCCAACTCCCATCAGATACTTCGCAGATCCATCGGGCATATGGGGTGTCGTAGCCTCAACCATATCGTACATCAACTCTTTTTCCTCACCAACACTCAAGCCGCCAATGGCATAGCCATCAAAACCAATTTCCGCCAGCTCTTCGGCATGACTCTTTCTCAATTTTGCATCCATACCGCCCTGAACGATGCCAAAGAGAAGCTGGTCTCTATTCGTATGGGCAGCACGACACCGGGCAGCCCATCTGGTGGTCAATGCCGTTGCGTCAACGACCTCTTTATGGGTCGCAGGGTACGGGATACAGGTATCAAGGCACATCATAATATCTGAACCCAGACTCTGCTGCACATCTACCGCATCCTCAGGACTTAGAAACAATTTTGAACCATCGAGATGGGAACGGAAAGCAGCGCCTTCCTCGGTGATCTTTGCCAGATCTTTCAAACTGAAAATCTGAAAACCGCCACTATCAGTAAGAATAGAACCCTTCCAATTCATAAAATTATGCAAACCGCCGAACTTGGCGATTAACTGATGACCGGGCCGTAAAAAAAGATGGTAGGTATTGCCCAGAATAATCTCGGCACCCATTTCGACAAGACTTTCCGGCCGCATCGCTTTGACCGTGGCCTGGGTTCCCACTGGCATAAACACAGGGGTCTGGATATGTCCCTGTCTCGTGGTGACATAGCCTCTTCTCGCCCGGCATTCACTGGACTGGGAAATGAGGGTATACGGAGAATCTCGCAACATAAATACACTCCACAAAAAAATGGCTCAAACAGACATCAGAAAACCAGCATATGATACTGCTACTGTCCAGAAGAGCCACAATATTTTATTCAGTTTTTTGTAAATCATATGGCTGACCGGTGGATGCCAAAACACTCGCCCAGAGTCTTCCCTGCGGGTCAAGCTGTCTTCTCGCAGCAACACCCATTGTAATCGGCACATGGGTAAAATGATTATTCCAGTGACCCACCAGCATATTGGTTCGGCCACTCATTCCAGCATGAACCGCATACATCCCCAACTGCAAACAGAACGCAGAATCAGCCGCCGAGGCCGGAGTCGAACGTATCATATAGCTGGGATCAATATATTTTAAGGTAATATCCATCGACTTCCCAGCAAAATAGGTGCGAATCTCATTTTTTAGCAGCAACCCGATATCGCCAAGTTTTTTATTTCCAGAGGCATCTTCACCCAGATTCTTGACAAACAAATTCTGCCCGGCACCCTCTCCAACAACAATCACCGCATGGCCACGCTGTACGACTCTTCGTTCCAAGGCGCAAAGCAACCCCTCAAGAGAAAATGGCACCTCAGGGACAAGGCAGAAATTAACATCGTTGTCGGCCAACGTGGCCGAGGCCGCGATAAATCCTGACTCTCTGCCCATAAGCTTTACCAAACCGATACCATTTCGAGCCCCAATGGCCTCAACATGAGCTGCTGCTGTAGAACGACGTGCTTCGGCAACAGCGGTCTGATAGCCAAAACTCATATCAACATTACAAATATCATTATCAATGGTCTTCGGTATCGAAATAACACTGATGGCCAACCCACGCCGTTCAATCTCGTCGGCAAGAGCGGCAGCACCTCGCAAGGTACCGTCACCACCGATGGTAAAAAGGATTCCCACGCCGAGTTGCACCAGGGTATCAACCATCACCGCAGGATCCTGAGGGCCACGGGAACTCCCCAGCAGGCTACCACCCTTCTGGTGGATATCCTTGACCACGACGGGGTCAAGCATCATCGGACGATGGAAATACGCCGGATTCAACCCTTCATACCCATAGCGAAAGCCATAAATAGTCTCCACGCCATAATGATGATAAAGCTGAAGTACAATGGCTCGAATCACATCGTTGAGCCCAGGACAAAGCCCACCGCAGGTAACAATGCCACAACGTACGACCTCAGGGTCAAAAAAGATCTTCTTGCGAGGTCCTGCCAGCTCAAAAGCCGGAGCACCGTGGCTCGATCCTCAATAAAAAAACGCCCTTCGACCGGCGAAGGAAATGTTGCCGCCCCCAGTCGTTGTATCGTAAAATCTTCCGGCTGCCAGATCTGTTTTTTCCTATCCACAAAAACGCCTCGTATACTATGCCACTTTAAAAAATCTTCGTACGCCCCAAAAAACTGCAACCATCCTCAATGGAGTTCTTTTCCGGTACTACTCATCGCAAGATTGCCATCACGAACGCCTTTTAAAGAAATGAGCCGATCGGCAAGATCACGTACTTCACTGGCTTTTCCCTTGACGATAATAACCTCCAGGCAGTTATCATGATCCATATGCACATGAGTGGTCGAAACTATATGGTCATGATAGTCATGCTGCACCTCAGTGACCTTTTCCTGCAGCTTATGCTGGTGGTGGTCATAAACCAAACTGACCACACCCATGACCTCTTTACCAGCCTGCCATTCTTTTTGCACAAAGGTCTTTCGAATCAAATCCCGAACCGCCTCAGAACGATTGTTATATTGTCTTTCAGCAATGTAGCTATCAAAGATCGTCAATAAATTTTCTTCAAGTGACACAGAAAAACGTTTAAGCATCGGGGTTCTCTCCCTGGGCAGAAGGATTTTCACAGAGTTTTCGATATGTGGCATCGTGGCGCAGAGTTTTTCTAAAATACAACACAATTACAACGAAAAACAGCACCGCATACCATGGAAAGCAACCAATCGCCGTCATAAAGCTGGATTCTTCAACGAGCTGTTTACTCCATTCAGGATGGGTCCCTTGGGTACCCGTCCGTATATATTGCAATAACATCGCAAAAACAACGCCCAAGGCTCCGTAGGCAAGATTAAAGGCCACGCCCTTAAAGCTGAGCACTGTCGCTCTCTGTTCCGACGAGGCCAGCAGATTAAGATAATGAGAGGTGAAAAAGGACACCATCATAAGGCCTGCCAAAATACCTGCCACCGGCAAAATACCAATGTAGGGAAAGAACCCGGCAAGAAGACAAAGCGTTGCCAAGGTGCCTGCCATGAGAACAAACAGATTCGTGGTGATACAATACTTGTGTACCATATGCTCACAGACCTTGGGTACAAAAAGGCCAAGCAGAGAAAGCACCGCACTGATAACACCAAAACTTGCCTCTGGAAGCCCTATTTGCCGGAAATATTGACTCTCCAAAGTAATGAGCATACGCAAGATATGATCAAAAAACATGCCGCAGACAATAACGGCCAGGGCAAGCGGGGTAAGCAGAATCCATTTTCCCGCCCGCATGGTAAGCCGGAAGGCCTGAAATATAGATTTTTTCAAAACCGGTTCGCCATCGGCATCCTTTACCGCATCTTCTGTAAACCGGAAAGCAGTATATACTGCGCATCCTGCCAAAACGAGGGTAAGATATATCGGATACCGCATCGATTGCTGTTGGTTAATTACGATATCACTACCAAGCCAGACCAAGACCTTATTAACAACATCGGGATCATAGAAGGCGGCCCCAAGGGTTGCGGTAAACATATAGGCAACGGCACCAAACCGCATCTGCAGGCTGAGTACTGCTGGCCAATGCTGTTCTAATCCTTCTACAGCCAAAGAATCGTAGGCAATGGCCTCGTCGGCACCACTGGCCATTGCCTCAGCAAGACCACTGAGAATCCGATTAATAAAAAAGGCCCAGAAAACAAAATGGATATTACCAAGCGGCACAAATGCGATAACACCAAGTTCCAACAGCATGAGTAATGAGGTAGCAACAAGGAGGTTTTTCCTGCCAATGATATCAGCCAAGGCTCCTGAGGGAACTTCTGTGCAGACAATGGTCACCGCCCAGACACTGTTGAGTATTGCAAATTGCTCAACGGTGAGACCATAGTCAAGAAAGAGAATGGTGAAAACCGGATAATAAAACCGAGAATTAAAAAAGATCTTAAAGGCGATAAAGCGCCGGATATTAGGCACCTTAAATGCTTGACGGGCTGCTTGTTTCAAAACTTTCTTCTCAAAAAGACAAAAATTATTTTCTAGGTAACATCGCAAAAAAATTAACGACATTCCTTGCGCGACATCTCTTATCCTACACCGGCAAAGATACCATACCTGGCTCATTTTGCCCCGATAAACAAAAAGAAAAAGCAACCGCTGCCAAAGGCCAGAGACGACAACATCATTTATAAAAAAGACACCGCAAAAAGACAAAATCTTGTATGATAAAGAGTGCCTTACATGATGAAATTTTTCAAAGGTACGCAAAGAACAAACACTGGCCATCACCAAAACCAAAGAACAAGGAGTAACAAATGAGTATTACCTGGGCATATATGCGAAAAGGTTGAGTATCTTGCAAGAAGGCCTGGACGGTCTTTACTGACAATAACCTGGAAATCAAGCAGGAACAAAACGCCTCAAAAGAACCCATCTCCGGCGATGAGGTTTGGGAATTATTAAAAGATGCCCCAGAAATTCATGTTGCCAGCGGAAAAAAGATCATTGACTATGATCCAAAAACGGCAAATAAGGATGAGCTGCTGAAAAAAGTAACAGGCCGCACCGGAAACTTAAGAGCCCCGGCATTACGAATTGGCAAAAAGTATTATATTGGCTTCAACGAAACAATGTACGAGCAGATTGCCTCGTTAGGGTAAAACCCAAAAAACCCGCCTTAAAGAACAATAAGGCGGGCAAACAAAACAACGACACGTCGGAAATAATAAACAAAATCACAACGACGTGTTATGTACGGCCTCTACTTATGCCTCCCAGAAGGCATCCTTTTCGGCACCACACATCGGGCAGACCCAATCCTCGGGCAGATCTTCCCAAGCGGTCCCCGGCTCAATGCCGCTATCACTATCACCTTCCTCAGGGTCATAAACGTATCCACAGGGACATTCCCATTTTTGCATTAGCGTATCCTCCATTATATAATAATAAGTAGTGCAACGTTCCTGGTACTATAAGCAAGGCTGGAAGACTGTCAAGAAGAAAGCAAACAATGAAAATACCTTTCTATTTTCAATACATTAACTAAAAACACCTCAAGAAAATTTATTAGCCTCGACGCAATATCTCTTTGGCAGGAAGAAGTGCGGTTGCCGTTGCCGAAACGATATTTCCCGCTACCCCTGGCCCATCACCCGCGACAAACAGACCGGGTATTGCTGTTTCCAAATTATTATCAGCGGCAATCTGGGTCGCAAAAAACTTGATCTCCGGGGCATAGAGCAGGGTCTCATCACTGGCAACGCCGGGAACAACATTATTAAGCTGCTCCAAACCATCGATCAAGTTGGTCAGGATACGTTCTGGCAAGGCCATCGCAATATCGCCACAGGTTACATTCTTTAAGGTCGGCTCGATAAAACTATTCCGTACCCGGTTCCAGGTAGAACGCCGCCCCCGTTTTAAATCTCCATAACGCTGCAATATCGGGCGGCCACCACCGATCAAGGTAGCCAATCGGCCAATGGCCTCACCATAGGCCTGGTTATCTTCCACAGGATCATTCAGAACAACCTTGGAAAGAAACGCAAAATTAGTGTTTTCCGATTTCTTATCCATATAGGCATGACCATTAACACAGACAAAATCCTGGTAATTCTCCAGGGCAACAAAGCCACCGAGGTTGGTACAAAAAGTGCGGGTCTGGTCGTCGTATTTCGCAGTACGAATAAAAAAGGTTGGATCATAAATCACAGAACAAAGATCACGCATGATCTCATTATGAACCTCAACCCGGACACCCACCTCAATACCACGCTGCGAGACCCCAAGCTGATACTTTTTGGCGATCTTTCCGACCCACTCGGCACCAACCCGACCCGGTGCCAGAATCACATTCGGAGCCTGATAACAGCGTTTCGAAGTCGCAACTCCAGCAATTTTACCATCTTCAACAATGATGTCTTCAACCCGTTCCAGATAATGGAAGGTCACGCCGCTCTTCTCAACATAATCGGTCATCGCAGCAATATGACCTGGCAGATTATCACTCCCTAGATGCTTTTGCTTGATTATCAGCAGATCTATACCCTGTTTTCGAGCATTTTTGCGAATCTCTTTGGCCTCGGCCATATTGGTGGGAAACACCGGGCCATCCATATTGAATCTGTTATAAATCTGCTCAGTCTCGTCAATGAGCTGCATGGCCTCAGAAACCGGCATGAACTGGGTCAGATCGGTTTTACCAAGTTTATGGATGAAATTGAGCTTTCCATCGGAAAACAGCCCTGCCCCACCAACCCCGCAAAGAATATCACAGGGCCGACATTTGGCACAGCCAGAATCTTTAATGGGGCAACGCCGCTTCAGCGGAGCCTTGCCCTGCTCAATGAGCAAGACATCAAGATCGGTATGTTCGCCCAGATAATAGGCGGCAAAAAGACCCGCCGGGCCACCACCAACAATAATAACGTCGTATTGTGTTTTTATTTTTGTCACTGCCCCACCAGATTATCAGGCTTCTTCAGAAGGCTTCTCGGCACCAGCTTCTGACAACTCCAGTGGCACTAAACCAAAGCCCATGCGTAATTTATTTTCAATCTCCAAAAACATCTCTTCATGCTCTAAGAGAAAACGTTTTGCGTTTTCCCGACCCTGGCCAATACGTTGATCCTGGTAAGAATACCAGGCACCGCTCTTATCAACGATATTGCCTTCCACAGCAAGATCAAGGACATCACCAACCTTGGAGATTCCTTCCCCATAAATAATATCAAACTCGGCAATCTTAAACGGTGGAGCCACCTTGTTCTTCACCACCTTGACCTTGGTACGGTTCCCAACGACCTCCTGGCCGTCTTTTATCTGACCAATTTTGCGGATATCTATGCGGAGGGAAGAATAAAACTTGAGAGCATTGCCGCCGGTGGTGGTCTCGGGGTTGCCAAACATGACTCCGATCTTCATCCGTATCTGGTTGATAAAGATCAACACCGTATTAGAACGGTTCAAGACCCCAGTAAATTTTCGCATTGCATGGGACATCAACCGAGCCTGAAGACCCACATGGGCATCGCCAACATTACCGTCAATCTCAGCCTTTGGCACCAGAGCTGCCACAGAATCAATGACAATGACATCAATTCCGCCAGAGCGAATTAAAATCTCGGCAATCTCCAGAGCCTGCTCACCAAAATCTGGCTGAGACACTAAGAGATCCTCAACATTGACCCCAAGACGCTCCGCATAACTGGTATCAAGGGCATGCTCGGCATCAATAAAGGCTGCAGTCCCGCCACGTTTCTGGGCTTCCGCAACAACATGGAGCGCCAGAGTGGTCTTTCCCGATGATTCAGGGCCATAGACTTCTGTGATCCGCCCTTTGGGAAAACCACCAACACCCAACGCAAGATCAAGGCTCAAGGCTCCGGTGGGAACCACCGGAACAGATTCCGCCTCCTGAGAACCAAGACGCATGATTGATCCTTTACCAAACTGGCGCTGGATCTGGTTAATCGCATTATCGACACTGCTTAGTCTCTCTTTGTTCGTACCTGAGGCCATGATATTCTCCTTTTATAACATATACATATTAAATTCTTATTTCTCGTGAGTCATTTCTTGTCTCTCGCAACCACGACGATAACTTTTACAAAAGGCAAAACCATAGATTCTACCAGATTCTGCCCCAAAAAACAGCACCGCACTATTTTTTCCCAGGATATTTCTCTTTCTCTCAACAAGAATTGAGATATGGATCATTTAGCCCGGATATTTCATCAGTCCATGAAATATCCGGGTTAGAGACAATCCTGGGCCTGTTGCAGCAGATATTTACGTACCAAATCAAGCGCACTATGGGCACTGAATTCTCTAATCTGTTGTCTGTCGCCATCAAACAAAAAAGAGTTCACCCAATGCCCCTCTGGAGTAGCAATACCGATATACACAGTACCCACCGGTTTTGTAGCGCTTCCCCCGCCCGGCCCAGCGATCCCGGTCACCGCAAGCCCAATATCAGCACCACTTCGTTCCCGAACTCCCAAGGCCATCTCCTGAGCTACTGCTTTACTGACCGCACCAAACTCAGCTAAAGACGCCTCCTCTACACCAAGAAAGCCCTGCTTTAATGCATTTGCATAAGAAACGACACCTCCAAGAAAATACTGGGAACTGCCAGGAATATCAGTAAGACGGGCACTGATAAGTCCTCCGGTACAGGATTCCGCCACTGCCAAAGTCATCTCTTTCTTACCAAGCAACCTCCCCACAATTCGCTCCATACTCTCCCGATCATGGCCATAAATAGCATCACCCAAAACCGTATCAATGGCCTCACAACAGGAGCGAAACAGCCGTTTGCTATTTTCTGCCCGCCGCTTGCGAACCGTCAAACTCAAATGAACCTCAGGAAAAACAGGATAATAGCCAATGCGCACCTCATCAGCAAAATCCAGGCTGTTAATACGGCGATTCACCTCCTCTTCCGGCAGATTAAAAATCCTGAAAATACGCTGCTGCGTAGCAAGCGTATGGGCCGTATCCCAGGTGGCTAGCCCTGGCAATACATGGTCAACGAGGAGATGCTTCATCTGGGAAGGAACCCCAGGCAGAAAATAGACCGGTGTTTCATCGTGCACCAGCATATACCCTGCCATCTTCGCCGCAGGGTTCAAGGCCGCGGCTCCTTCAGGAAGCCAGGCCAGTTTTTCAAGCTGCCCAACCGGAGCTGCGGTAATTTTATCAAGATGCTGACGAACATGAATCAATACCTCAAAATTAAGCACTGCGGGTCGGTTCAAGGCCCTGGAAACTGCTTCGTTGGTCAAATCATCATCGGTGACCCCAAGCCCACCGGTCACCAGAACCGCATCCACCCGTTCAATCGCAATTTTCAAGGCCTCGCCAATAAGCTCTGGGGTATCACCGATAGTATGCATCGCATAGATTTCGTGTCCGGCATCAAAAAGATGCCGGGCCGCAAAGCTGCTCGTGGTATTGACAATACGCCCCGATATCAACTCGTCTCCGATGGCAATAATTTCAATTTTCATCTCTTGTAACCACCTCCCCTGATAAAAAGATCGGCGTAAACTCCTTGCCCCGCACCCAAACAACACGATTAATCAGCTCATCTTCCCCCGGAAAATGACAGGCAATATAATTATCGCTAAAGCCCCGCAACAAGCCACGTTCATCCCGGGTACTCTCGACAAGCACAGGCAAGACCATACCCAGATGCTGCCGGTAGAAGGCAGCCTTTTTCTTATCACTCAACTGTCGTAACTCGACAACCCGTTCTTTCTTGACTGTTTTCGGCAAATGTCCGGCAAACTGCACCGCCTTGGTGCCCGGCCTTTTTGAATAAGGGAAAACATGGAGATAGCTAAAAGGCAGCTCTTTAAGAAACGAAAAAATATTTGCAAAATGACGTTCGGTCTCTCCAGGAAAACCGGTCATCACATCAAGGCCGATGGCAATACCGGGTACCATCTCATGACAGCGTGCTATGATTTCCGCAAATTGTTCAGTACTATAGCGCCGTTCCATTAAAGCCAAAATTTCATCATCACCACTCTGCAAAGGAACGTGGAGATGAGGCATTAAATTGGCCCGTTCCTTCATCAAGCAAAGTAATCGGGAAGTAATCTCGAGAGGTTCAAGAGAACTGATGCGAAAACGAACCGCCGGAAAGGCTGCGGTTAATTTTTCAACCAGATCGGTGATATCACAACGTTCTGCGAGATCTTCACCATAATAGCCAAGATGTATCCCGGTCAACACAATCTCATGATAGCCTTCTTCAACATACCTCAAGACCTGCTGCCGTAACAGATCCCAAGGGACACTGCGACTCGGGCCTCTGGTATAGGGAACAATACAGTAACTGCAAAAACTCTGACAACCATCCTGAACCCGGAGATATGCCCGGGTTCGGCCACCAAACTGCCGTACCGGCAAGGCGCAAACCGTGTCCGCTGACATAATCGTGCCAAATTGAAGCCGAGGAAAAGGTGCGCTTTCTTCAAGAATTTCAGCAACGAGAGTATCTTTATGATCATTTCCTACGACCGCAAACTCGCAATCTGCAAGTTCTTTGATTGCGGCAAGCTGCTTGCCGGCAACCTCAGCAAGACATCCGGTGATAACGATTCGAGCCTCTGGATTATTACGCACTGCCTGGCGCACCGCCTGCCGTGATTGGGCTCCGGCCTTATTCGTCACCGCACAGGTATTTATTACCACAATATCAGCCGGATCGTCCTTAGCTACCAGCTCACAGCCTCGGGCAACAAAGGCAGTCTTTAAAGCTGCCGTTTCATATTGGTTCACCTTGCAGCCCAGGGTGGTGAGAAATATTTTTTTTGTATCTATATCCATTTCTGCCCGATTATTTCACAATAACTCCAGAACCCAGCAACTCGCTGCCATCATACCAGACAGCAAATTGGCCTGGAGTTACCGCTCGTTGTGGTTCCTCAAAAACAATTTCCGCAGTGCTTCCATCTGCATTGCAATGGATAGTGGCCGGAGAACCACGATGGCTATAACGCAGCTTTACCCTGAAAATTTGCTGGGAATTAACTGGCAAAGGGCCAAGGCAATGCAGATCTTTGATGGTAATAGTTTGTTTGAAGAGTTCCTGTTCTTTACAGACAATGAGCTGATTTTTCTCCACGTCCATTCCCGCAACATACCAGGGGGTCGCATCTGGCAGGCCGAGACCACGACGCTGCCCGATGGTATATTTATAAAGCCCTTCGTGGCAACCACGCTCCCGGCCCGTGGTATCAACAATGGGCCCTGGATTGGGAATGGTTTTGCTATATTCGGCAAGATACTCGCCAAGAGAACGCCCTTCCATAAAACAGATATCCTGACTTTCTCCCTCTTGCCATCCTGAAAAACCATGTTTCTTCAAAAAAGCGTACACCTCTTCTTTTTGCCATGTACCCAACGGAAAAAGACTGTGGGCCAGCTGTTCGCCAGTCAACCGGGCCAAAAAATAAGACTGATTTTTTCTGTTATCAAGACCATCATAGAGATGATAGCCAGCGGCATCCTGGCGAATCGTTGCATAATGTCCGGTGCCCATGTAATCCATACCCGCAGCACGAACAGCATCAAGAAAGGCCCCAAACTTGATGGCGCCATTACAGACCACACAGGGATTGGGGGTAAGCCCTTTGAAATAGCTGGCCGAGAAATAATCGCGCACTTTTTGCCTGAAATCATTACGCAGATCAACGTCAACACCACCACTCATGGCTATGGCTATTTTCTTTGTTGTCATCGAAGAGCTTGCATTTGAACGAGAGGTCATCTAAGAAGAAAAGCGTAACTGAACAAAGGTCCTCCATACAGGACCTGTAAAAAACCTGCAAAAAATTCACGGTGGTCTCTTGCTGAGACCGCCGGACAAAAATACTGTACTCTCTTTGAAAAGAAAAGAGAGAAAGAGGATACAATGAAAATCCCTGAACTCCTGGCCCCTGCAGGGAACCTGGAAAAACTTGCCACTGCAATCCATTACGGCGCCGATGCAGTATATCTCGGCGGAAAAAAATTCAGTTTACGAGCCAAGGCGGCAAATTTTGACCTGGCAACCATGGCCGAAGCGGTACGTTATAGCCACGACCACGGAGTCAAGGTCTATGTCACCGTGAATATCATTGCTCATAACGATGACTTTGTTGACCTTGAACCCTATCTCGCCGAGCTGGCAGCGATAAATGTCGATGGTATCATTGTCTCAGATCCAGGCATCCTGCGAGTTGCCCAAACAACCGTACCCGAGCTTGCAATACATCTTTCCACCCAGGCCAATGTCACCAATGGACGATCCGCCCAGTTCTGGCTCAACCAGGGTGCCTCTCGTCTCAATCTGGCACGGGAACTCTCTTTAAAAGAGATCAAAGAGGTTCGAAAAACAGTCCCTTCAGGGGAACTGGAGGTTTTTGTCCACGGAGCACTCTGTATCTCCTATTCTGGCCGCTGCCTGCTCTCAAGTTATCTCACCGGCAGAAACGCCAATCAAGGCAATTGCGCTCATCCCTGTAGATATAGCTACAGCCTCGTTGAAGAAAAGCGTCCCGGCCAATATTTCCCGGTCGAAGAAGACGAACGAGGCACCTATATCTTCAATGCCAAAGATCTCTGCCTGATAAAAAGTCTCCCACAACTGGTCGCCGCCGGGGTGGATTCACTGAAAATCGAAGGACGGATGAAATCAATTTTCTATGTTGGCGGCGTGGTACGAACCTACAGGGCAGCACTTGATTATCTTGCCGCCCTTCCCGACGCAACCTGGCAAAACGTAAAAAACATTGCGATTCCTGAACAGTATATCGAAGAAATACAAAAAACCGGTACCCGAGGCAACACCGAGAATTTTCTGCACACAGCCCCCAGAGCCTCGGAGATGTCTTACACCTCCTCACGGATAGCACAAGAATATCAGCCAGCAGCGGTGATCCGCAGTGCCGGCCCAGCGCCACTTGCCGAAATCAGGAACCCACTATTTCCTGACACAGAACTTGAAGTGATGACAAAGGATCTCAACGATTTCCCGGTACGAATTGTCAGAATCCTTGATACGGAAGAAAACAACATCGCCAAGGCAAATCCCGGCAATCTGGTACGCCTCATCACCAAACCAGAGATACCCCAAATCACCGCAAAAACAATCCTGCGCCGCAAGGTCGCCCAGTAACCTCAGGCAACTCCGCAAACGTCAACAGAGAAAAAAATCTGGCACTCAAATCATTACCAAGGTAAAACAGAGCAAGGGTCGTACGCAAACCTCCCCGTAAAGAGATACTGTCTTGGAAATAC
>PDWJ01004149.1_pt1 | contig 13002 bp, 9 predicted proteins | sample 1430881 | NCBI WGS metagenome assembly PDWJ01 (sample SAMN01162460, study PRJNA174530) | Oral metagenome, whole genome shotgun sequencing project. | biome: Marine environment; feature: Marine mammal; material: Swab sample of the gingival sulcus; isolation source: swab sample of gingival sulcus... | reverse complement strand
TACTCCTTTTATGGATGGTCTTCAGGAAAAATATCCTCATTCATATTTGTTGACAAGTGGAAGTGATGTTGGACTCCCTGATGGTCAGATGGGTAATTCGGAAGTTGGGCATTTGAACATTGGTGCAGGACGAGTGGTTGATCAGGATTTGGTGAAAATTAATAAAGCTGTTGAAGATAATAGTATTGCTGAAAATCAGGTGCTTGTGGATGCTTTCAATTATGCTAAAGAAAATGATAAGGCTGTGCATTTCATTGGTTTAGTTTCTGATGGAGGGGTACATTCTTTGGATACGCATCTCTATAAATTATGCGACTTGACAGCTGATTATAATCTTGATAAGGTATTTATTCACGCACTGACCGATGGTAGAGATACCGACCCGAAAAGTGGGTTGGGCTATATAAAAAAGCTTGAAAAACATCTTGAAACATCCAACGGAACGATTGCTACGTTGATTGGTCGTTATTATTCTATGGATCGCGATAAGCGTTGGGAGCGTGTTAAGAAAGGTTATGATGCGATGGTTTCAGGTGTTGGAACGCCTACCACCGATATGGTGGCTTCGGTTGAAGCTTCGTATGCGAATGGTGTAACGGATGAATTTATTGAACCTGTAATTCGTGTTGATGAAAATGGCAATGCCATCGGTAATATTCAGGAAGGCGATGTGGTCTTGTGCTTCAACTTCCGGACAGATCGCTTGAGAGAAATTACAACCGTTCTTACGCAAAAAGATATGGAAGACCACGGTATGAAAACAATGCCTCTGTATTATCTGACCATGACCAACTACGATGATACCTTTGAGAATGTGAAGGTTGTTTACAACAAAGGAAATGTGAAAAATACGATTGGAGAGGTTGTTGCAAATGCAGGGTTGAATCAGATTCGTATTGCTGAGACGGAGAAATATGCACACGTTACTTTCTTTATGTCCGGTGGGCGTGAGGAAGCGTTTGCAAATGAGAAAAGAATATTAATTCCATCACCAAAGGTAGCGACTTACGATCTACAACCTGAAATGAGCGCGCCGGAGATTCGTGATGCCATTGTAGAAGAGTTGAACAAAGGCGAGGTGCATTTCGTAGCCTTAAATTTTGCGAATGGCGATATGGTGGGGCACACCGGCGTTTATGAAGCTATAGGAAAGGCTGTTAGTACGGTTGATGCTTGCTTGAAAGATGTTGTTACGGCAGCAAAGGAAAATGACTATACAGTATTGGTAATTGCTGATCATGGTAATGCCGATCACGCTTTAAATGCAGACGGTTCTCCAAACACGGCACACTCACTCAACCCTGTTCCTTGCGTGCTTGTTAGCGATAAGTATGAAAAAATAACGCACGGTATTTTGGCGGATGTAGCACCAACACTACTCAAGATTATGGGACTTGAAATTCCTTCGGAAATGACAGGTAAGGTCTTGGTGTAAATCCTCACCGCCATCGGTGAGTGCATCAGCGAAAAATTGATGGTGGAGTAGAAGTTATAGCGTTTAAGAATACAAATTTGTGAAAAAGTAAAAGGCTGCTCGAAAAAACAATGAGCAGCCTTTTTTTAATGATTATTGTGTTAAAATTAATCTTCTTCTTGTCTTGATTCAATTAAGATTTGCAGGATTTCGATAGCGGCTTCGGAAATTACTGTTCCCGGTCCGAATACGGCTACAGCACCTGATTCGTACAAATATTCATAATCTTGAGCAGGGATAACACCGCCAACGATTACCATAATATCTTCACGACCTAATTTTTTAAGTTCGGCAATTACCTGAGGAACAAGAGTCTTGTGTCCTGCAGCTAGTGAAGAAACACCAAGAATGTGGACATCATTTTCCACAGCCTGACGTGCACTTTCTTCCGGAGTTTGGAATAATGGTCCGATGTCAACGTCAAAACCGATGTCGGCATACCCTGTTGATACAACTTTTGCACCTCTATCGTGTCCGTCTTGTCCCATCTTAGCAATCATTATACGAGGACGTCGACCTTCCAACTCGGCAAATTCGTCAGCCATTTTACATGCTTTCTCGAATTTTTTATTGCTTTTTGCTTCTGATGAATAAACACCGGATATTGATCTAATTACTGCTTTGTATCGGTCAAATTCTTTTTCCATGGCATCTGATATTTCTCCGAGGCTGGCACGTTTACGAGCAGCGTCAACCGATAGTTCAAGAAGGTTGCCCTTGCCCGTAGCACAAGCTTTAGTGATTGCTTTTAATGCCTCTTGAACTTCCTCTTCGTTTCTATTGTCACGAAGTTTCTTTAGTCGGGCAATCTGTGCTTCGCGAACGGCAGTGTTGTCAACTTCGAGAATTTCCAATGGGTCTTCTTTTTCAAGACGGTATTTATTTGTACCGACAATTGTATCCTGAACTGAGTCGATACGTGCTTGCTTACGAGCAGCAGCTTCTTCGATACGCATTTTAGGAATACCGGTTTCAATAGCTTTTGCCATGCCGCCAAGTTCTTCAACTTCTTCAATCAAAGCCCAAGCTTTATCGGCAAGTTCTTTTGTTAAAGATTCGATGTAGTAAGAACCTGCCCACGGGTCAGCAGATCGACAAATTTCTGTTTCATCTTGGATGTAAATCTGCGTGTTACGCGCAATACGAGCTGAGAAGTCGGTAGGGAGCGCGATGGCTTCGTCCAGTGCGTTTGTGTGCAAGGACTGTGTGTGTCCGAGGGCAGCACCCATAGCTTCAATGGCTGTCCGTGCAACATTGTTGAAAGGATCTTGCTCTGTTAAACTCCAACCTGATGTTTGGGAGTGTGTACGTAAAGCAAGCGACTTCGGGTTTTTAGGGTTGAATCGTTTAACAATTTTTGCCCAAAGCATACGACCTGCACGCATCTTCGCAATTTCCATGAAGTGATTCATACCAATTGCCCAGAAGAATGAAAGTCGCGGAGCAAAGGAGTCGATGTCCATACCGGCATTCACCCCTGCGCGTAGATATTCCAAACCATCGGCGAGTGTGTAAGCCAACTCAATATCTGCCGTAGCACCTGCTTCTTGCATGTGGTATCCGGAGATGGAAATAGAGTTGAACTTCGGCATATTTTTAGAAGTATATTCAAAAATATCTGCAATAATTCTCATGGATGGGAGTGGTGGATAGATGTAGGTATTTCTCACCATGAACTCTTTCAGGATGTCGTTCTGTATGGTTCCGGAAAGCTTGTCCAATGAAACGCCTTGTTCTTCGGCAGCCACAATGTAGAAGGCAAGAACAGGCATCACGGCACCATTCATTGTCATGGATACCGACATTTTATCCAACGGAATCTGGTCGAATAAGATTTCCATATCAAGGATGGAATCCACGGCAACACCGGCTTTACCAACGTCACCCACTACACGTTCGTGATCAGAGTCGTAACCTCGGTGTGTGGCGAGGTCAAAGGCGATGGAAAGACCTTTCTGTCCGGCAGCCAAGTTTCTTCTGTAGAAGGCATTTGATTCTTCGGCAGTTGAGAATCCGGCATACTGACGAATTGTCCAAGGGCGCATAACATACATTGCCGAGTACGGACCTCGCAAGTAAGGAGGCAGTCCGGCAGCATAGTTGAGATGCTCCATGTTGTCAAGGTCTGTTTTGTTGTAAGCACCTTTTACAGGAATCTGCTCAGGCGTTACCCAATTTTTCTCAACCTTATTTTCTTTTTCCCACACTTTGGCATCTGTCGATGCTTGTGTGCTCTTTATATCTATGTCTTTAAATTTTGGTCTCATGATATTCAAGTTTTACGTCCTGAAATTAAATTCCTAATTCTTTTTGATATCTTGTTAATTCTTCAAGAGCATTGGATCTAACATTAATGAAGTTTGTTATTCCAAGTTTCTTAAGGTCATCACTGCAGGCAGGAGCACCTGCAACAACAAGAATCGCTTCCTTATTCAGTTTTTCATTTAATTCAGGAGCAAGCGTTGCATATTCATCATCAGAACTACAGATAACGATAATCTCGGCTTTTGCTTCTTTGGCAGCAGCAAGTCCTTCATCAATGGTGGCAAAACCATTGTTATCCATTACTTCATACCCTGCAATAGCAAAGAAGTTGCGGCTAAATTCCGAACGAGCCTTACGCATCACTAAGTTTCCAATGGTTAACATGAAAGCCAGTGGTCGTTTTTTACCATTTTTCACAGCCATGTCAGTCGTATAACGGAGTCGCTCAAAAGCCATTGATCCCCGATACGGTTTCAACGGTTCGTACTTTGTTTCAGCATCCGATTCGTCTGTTGGGCGAATAACGGCTTCCGCGATTTCCTCATTTAAGTGCTCCGTGAAGTTCGGGAATTGGTTTGTTCCAACAAATTTTTCTCTTCGCAGTGCAATGTTTCGATCACGTTTTTGGCTTGTTGCCTTTATTCTTTCTTGAATCATACCTTTTTTGAATGCTTCAAGGAAACCTCCTGCTTCTTCAACTTCTAAGAACAATGTCCAAGCTTGTTCAGCGATGGAGTTGGTCAGGTTTTCGATGTAATAAGAACCTGCTGATGGGTCAGCAATACGATCGAAATATGACTCTTCTTTAAGTAATAACTGCTGGTTGCGTGCAATTCTTTCGGAGAAGACAGTCGACTCTTCGTAAATTTCGTTGAACGGATTTACCGTTAATGATTTAACACCTCCGATGGTTGCAGACATTGCCTCTGTGGTTGTCCTTAGCATGTTTACATAAGGGTCATACACCGTTTTGTTCCATTCCGAAGTGCTTGCATGAATATGAATTTTGCAAGATTCTTCATCTTTCGGTTCAAAAGCCTTAACGATTTTTGCCCAAAGCATACGTGCGGCACGCATTTTTGCAATTTCCATAAAATAATTTGATCCAACAGCCATGTTGAATTTTATTCTTGAAGCTATTTCATCAACGCTTAGGTCTAAGTCTGTAAGCTTACTGATAAAATCAGCTCCTTGGGCAAGGCTGAACGCAAGTTCTTCAACAATGGATGAACCGGAGTTGTTAAAAACAGTACCGTTTACAGAAAGAACACGATATTCAGGAAGGTTTTTGGCCTCTGAAATTATTTCTTTTGCCGTTTTTAATGCTTCTTCCTCACTTTTACAAAAATGTCCCTTCTTGATGAGATTTTGGTACGGATCAAAATTTACAGATCCGTGAATCATTTTCGGGTCTTTTTTGTATTTCTTTGTCAGTTCATCAATGATGCGGATAATTACAAGCGAGGATTTCTCAGTGTCAAAGTTTAGCTCAAGCATCTCAGCATAAATATCTTCAAGAAGATTGTCAATGTCCTGAGTTGTAGGTTCGTAATTCTTTTCAAAGCTAAAGCCTAGTGCTTCAACACCTTTGTTCAAAATATCAAGTGCTTTTTCGTTGGCAGCTTTAATATCTTTGACTTTAATGTCTTGGCGAATTAGCCATGTATTATCCTTCTTGTTAAATCCCCTTGTGTACGGGAACTCTCCCGGTAATGTGTCTAGATATTTCAGGTTTTCCAGATCTTCCAAACGATAGTAAGGTTTTACGTTGAAACCTTCCATCGTTCTCCAAACGAGTTTCTTATTATAATCTGCACCTTTTAGGTCGGCAGTAATTTTGTCTTCCCATTGCTGTGTGCTAATGGGCGGAAACTCCCGGAATAACTTTGAATCTTTTTCTGTGTGATCCATATTTATTAAGTTTTATTAAACTTTTTATGTTTTCAAAAATTCAAATAATCGAAAAAATAATCAGCAAACTTAACACAAATATTATTTTTCCACCCTCTTTTTAACAGTTTTCTGTTATTCTGTTAACAGAAACTCAAACAGCAAACTAAACATAAGTGTTAGTTATTTGTTTTAATTGTTTGATAAGTAGAGTTTTAATGATTCTTTTGTGTCTGTTTTTGCCGTTTTTTTTCTATTTCGATTTGACTTCAAAGGTAACGATTATTATTTAGATATTGTAAAAATAAGTTCCTAATATGGTAATTTAGAAGTAGTTCTTTATAAAAAATGCAAATGCTTGCATGAAAGCCATGTAAGAATGCTCAGCGGTGCGATTATTCGGTTGAAAAACAGAAATATCTGAGGTGAAGATTGTGATAGGTAGTATTTGTTTGAAAATTAATGTGTTGTGAAGAAAAAAATATAGGTATATGAAAATATATATAAGTGGGGCTTCAGGTTTTATTGGCAGCTCTTTGGTCGAATTTCTTTCTTCTTTGGGGCATGAAGTGTATTCTGTTCCGCGGGTTAAAATTTATGCCGATGTTGCTGAACTTGCTGATTTTGTTTCAGGTGCGGATGTGATGATAAACCTTAATGGTGCACCGATTTTGGGTCGATGGTCGAAATCCTACAAAAGGATGCTTCACGCATCACGGATAGGGGTGAGTAGGAAACTTTACAAAGCTTTTGAATATAAAGGTGTTTTTCCTAAATATATGATAAATGCTTCTGCGGTAGGGGTTTATGATCAATTTTATGTGCAAACGGAAGAAGATCAGAAATATGCCAAGGGTTTTCTCCCCGACCTTATTAAGGATTGGGAGTCGGAGACTTTGAAGTTTTCGATGCGTAGTAATGTTTATATACTTCGCTTTGGTGCTGTATTGGGGAAGGGTGGAGCACTGGAAAAGATGTCTCCACTGTTCAAGTATGGTCTGGGTGCTGTGATTGGAAGGGGCAGGCAGTTTATGCCTTGGATTCATGTTGATGATGTTGTAAATATTGTGCAGTGGATTCTTCAAGAAGATGCAGATCCGGGCGTGTATAATGTGGTGGCACCTGAGAGAATTACTAATGCGCAGTTTTCCAAAGCATTGGCAAAAGCATATCGTAAGCCTTTATTTATGAATGTGCCTCCTGTTGTTATTAAGATGTTGTATGGGCGAGGTTCTCAAGTTTTACTCGAAGGGCAGGAAGTGATTCCGGAAAAATTATTAAAGCGTGGTTATGTATTTCGATTTCCGGAAATTCAAGGAGCTTTGGACAATATCATTGGGAAAGGACGTTAAAAAAGCCGCCTTTGTTTCAAAAGCCGCCTTTTATTAAAAACATCGGGTAATGTTTGAATCATCATCCCGATGTGTGTTTTAAATTTATTTCAGATATGGGCTGATCTATACAATTATTTTACAGCAATTGTATCAATCTCTACCATAACTCCCAAAGGAAGTTTAGCAACTTGATATGCAACTCTTGCCGGAGGGTTTTCAGTATAATATTTACCGTATACTTCATTCATAGCTGCAAAGTTGTCCATGTCATCAATAAGGCATGTGGATTTTACAACATCTTGGAACGTATATCCTGCTTCCGTAAGAATAGCTTCGATATTTTTCATTACTTGTTCGGTTTGTTCCACAATTCCTCCTTCAGGAAGTTTTCCTGTTGTAGGATCAATCGGTATTTGTCCGGAAATGTAAAGTGTTCCGTTTGCTTCGATTGCTTGGCTATAAGGACCAATAGCTGCCGGAGCATTTTTTGTGTTGATTACTTTTTTCATCTGTTTATGTTTTATATTTTTTTAGAAATAGTCTGTTTTTTACATTAATTGTTTTGTTAAGTCAATAAATTCTGAAATGCTCAGTTGTTCAGGCCTGTTGGCTAATAATTTAGGGTCAACATCTTTGTCTTGAATTATCGCTTTCAAAGAATTTCTTATTGTCTTTCTTCGTTGGTTGAATGCTGCTTTTACAATTTTTACAAAAAGTTTTTCATCGCACTCCAATGATTGGACATTATTGCGTTTTAATCTGATTACCGCCGACTTAACCTTTGGCGGTGGAGCAAAAACATGTTCATGAACCGTAAACAAGTATTCAATATCGTACCATGCTTGAATCAGAACGCTGGTAATTCCATAAGTTTTTGATCCGGGTTTTGCAGCAACTCTTTCAGCAACTTCTTTTTGAAACATTCCAACAAGTTCCGGGATTTGATTTTTGTATTCTAAAACTTTGAATAAAATTTGACTGGAGATGTTGTACGGAAAGTTTCCAATAATTCCAAATTCATTTGTGAAATATGTGCTGAGGTCTGTTTTCAATAAATTGGCTGATATGATATTTGGTTCAAGTTTCGGATAATGTTCTTTTAGCCACTCAACAGATTCAATATCAATTTCAATAACATGCGTGTCTATATCTTCTTGTTCTAGAAGATATTTGGTGAGCACTCCCATTCCCGGGCCAATTTCCAAGACTTTCCCTTTGAACTCCATGCTTTTAACTATTTTCAAAGCGATGTTTTCGTCTTTTAGAAAATGTTGTCCGAGATGTTTTTTTGCTTTTACACTCATGGTTGAATTTTTATTGCACGACAAAATTAATTAAAATCCTTTGATGTCTGACGGTTTCGTTTCATCGTTAAGTTTTCTGAACAACAATCTGCATTCCTCGGTGTAAATACTTCCCTTGTATGCTTCAAGAAAATGGGTACACAGTTCTAAGGTTTTTGTTTTATTTTTTAGAAATTCATGCTGTATTTTTATTCTTAAAAAGATAGCATTATCGGCAAGTAGCTGATCCGAATACTGTTCGTGGCATAGTTTCAGAAGGCTGTCAGCTTTTTCATAACTGTTTGTAGCTAATGCGATTTCTGCTTTTTTGTAGAGTGCATAATCGTGTAGTTTGTGATTTTCTTTCAAGGTGTTCAGCGAATCTAAAAGTGTTTCGGCAATCGCGTAATTTTTCTTCAATATTTCCAAATCGGCTTTTGCATAAAGTTTTAAAGGTATGTTGAGCGAATCTTCACTCAGGTTGTTGTTGATAAGAACGGAAAGCTCTAAGGCATCGTTGGCTATCAATTTCGAGGTAGCACCTTTTAATACTTTTAGTTGGGTTTCTGCCCACGAAAACTCTCCGATATAATAGGAAACTTTTGCGTGTCGTAGTTTTGCTTCATGCCCGAGAGGGTCGTTTTTATGAATTGTGTGTACTTGCGCGTACATCAGAATGGCTTCCCACGGGTCGTTGCTAATCATGTAAATATCGCCCAAATCCATCTTGGCATTTGAAATATTTATTTGGCGTAAGCCTCGAATGGTGATGGCTTTCTTGAGTGTGGCAATGGCAGCATCGGTTTTGTTTAGATGATATGCTTGTATTTGAGCCAAATAGCGGCGTAACTCAAAACTTGTCGGAGTGAAGTCGAGTGTTGTAAGCATTTCTTTGATGTCGTTTTCCAAATCGATGAATGCTTCTTTTTCATTTTCGTTGCTGTTGGTTAAATGTAAGAATCTGGTTTTTATTAGATCCTGATTAGCAATGTGATAAAGATTGTTTTCTTCTCCTTTGTCGATGATTGCTGTCAACGCTTTTTCCGTAAGTTCATATTCTCGGTTTTCGAGGAAAATACCTGCAATCTCGTAGAGTGTTTTGCCGTTTTCGTTGTAGCGTTTGTCGATTGCTAAAGCTTGTTTCAGCGCTGTGTCAAAGTCTTCTGTTTGTAGAGCGAACCAAAGCATCAAGTCAGAAAATACCTTAATGTCGGGATGCTTTTGCAACATTCGAATAAGTTTTGCTTTGAATGTCTCTTTTTGCTTGTCGTTTTTGTCTTGTCTGAAGTAATAATTTAGTCTTGATTTTATAACGCTAATCTTTTGTTTATCCGTAAGCAGTGTTATTAGAAATTCATCATACATGAGGTCTAAATTTCCATTTCTGCCGTACAGTGCTCCCAAATAGAAGCTGAATAAGTTATCATTTTTATTTATTTCCCGAGCATGTTGGTATGTTTTTATGGCGTATGGAATTTCTCCCCTTAGGCTAAATGCAGATGCTAAACTTGTTACGCTTTCCTTGTCCGGCTTTACATTATCAATCAGTTTGTTATATTCTTTATAACCTTTTTCTTCCTTACCGTTCTGGATTTTTAAATATGCTCTATCAACTTTGTACCTTGGTTGGTTGGGATGTTTCTTTATTTGGCTTTTTACCAGTCTTTTTGCTTCCTTATAATCAGCGATTCCGATGTAGCTGTTTAGTAGGTAGGTGTAATAGGTGGTGCTGTTATTGTTTTTGATAATTTCTTTGTATAACGGAATGGCTTTACGGAAATCTCTGTTTCGGTAATGTTCCAGTGCCGTTTTTTTCATTTTCTCTTCTTTATTCTTTTCTTGAGTTTCGATTTGGGCATGCACGCTGTTTTGAAAAAGAGCTAACAGAAGAAAAATAATAGATATGTATTTTAATTTTAGCATAGTACAAAAATAAATATTGCTAAAACCCCGACAAGGAGTTTTAGCAATAATAACGGAAATATGTAGCGTCTTATTTGATCAGATCAAAACCTGTATAAGGAATTAAAGCTTTTGGTATTCTGATACCTTCTTCTGTTTGGTTATTTTCGAGCAATGCCGCAACAATTCGAGGAAGCGCAAGTGCGCTGCCGTTAAGTGTGTGTGCCAGCTGCGTTTTTCCGTTTTCATCTTTAAAGCGAAGGCGCATTCTATTGGCTTGATAACTTTCAAAGTTCGATACAGATGAAACCTCTAACCATCTTCCTTGACCTTTTGAATATACTTCTAAGTCGTAGGTTAGTGCTGACGTAAAGCTTGTGTCGCCACCACACAGACGAAGTACTCTGAACGGTAGTTCAAGTTTTCGGAGAATGCTGATTACGTAGTCTTTCATTTCCTCCAGTGTTTCGTACGACTTCTCAGGGTGTTGAATTTGAACGATTTCCACTTTGTCAAATTGGTGGAGACGGTTCAGTCCGCGAACATCTTTCCCGTAGGAACCTGCTTCTCTTCTGAAACATTGTGAGTATGCAGTGTTCTTTATCGGAAAACTATCATGTTTGAGAATTACGTTTCTGTATATGTTCGTTACGGGAACTTCGGCTGTTGGAATTAAATACAAATCATCCTCAGTAACGTGATACATTTGTCCTTCTTTGTCAGGAAGTTGTCCTGTTGCAAAACCGGAACTTTCATTTACCATCAGTGGTGGTTGAATTTCGGTGTAGCCTGCTTCCGAAGCGTTGTCGAGGAAGAAAGAAATAAGTGCTCGTTGCAGTTTTGCACCGTATCCTTTGTAAACCGGAAACCCTGCTCCGGTAATTTTACTACCCAAATCGAAATCAATAATATCATACTTCTGACACAATTCCCAGTGAGGAAGCATTTTGTTATTTTCTTTCTCAACAGAGCCTTCTTGAAATAGTATTTCATTGTCGGTGTCCGATTTGCCGGGAGGTACTGATTCGTGTGGAATATTCGGAATTTGTACAAGAATATTGTTGATTTTATTCACAGCATTTGTATTCTGCTCTTCAAGTTCTTTTGAAAGCTTTTTTAATTCGGCTGTTTTTTCCTTCAACTCATTTGCTTCTTGAATTTTACCGGTTTTGAATAATCCACCAATTGCTTTTGCCAATTTGTTGGATTGTGCAAGTGTGTCGTCCAGTTGTTTTTGCGTTGCACGACGTTCTTTGTCGAGTTCAATGAGTGTTTCAATCATTTCTTTAGCATCGAAGTTCTTAACTTTCAGCTTTTCAATGATTTCAGCCGTATTTTCTTTGATGTAATTGATTTGTAACATAGTTGTTTTTTTGATCGTACGAAATATAAACACAAAAATCTCCTGCCTTGCATAAGGAGGAGATTTTTAATGTATCAAAATAAAGTCTTCTTTTATGCTTCTGCTTCAGTCTTGATAACAGAAACATACGATTTGTTGTTTCTCTTTTTTGTAAACTTAACTTGACCATCAACAAGAGCGAACAATGTATGGTCTTTACCAATACCTACATTTTCTCCCGGGTTGTGTTGAGTGCCTCTTTGTCTTACGATAATGTTGCCTGCAGTAGCAAATTGTCCACCGTAAATTTTAACGCCTAATCGTTTACTTTCTGATTCTCTACCGTTCTGCGAACTACCTACACCTTTTTTATGAGCCATGATGTTTTTATTTTAGGTCCCAAAGGGATGTTTTTACTATAATTTAATTACTTATAAAGTGATATCTTCAATTTGAAGCTTTGTTAAAAAGTCGCGATGACCATTTTGCTTCTGATATCCTTTTCTTCTTTTTTTATGGAAAACGATTACTTTATCCCCTTTTAAGTGGGAAAGAACCTTAGCAGATACTTTTGCACCTTCAACAACAGGTGTACCTACATTTACATTCCCTTCGTTTTCAACCAGCATAACTTTCTCAAATTCTACTGTAGCGCCTTCTTCTTCCTGCAGACGATGTACAAAGATTTCTTTGCCTTTTTCAACTTTAAATTGTTGTCCTGCGATATCTACTATTGCGTACATTTTATCTATATTTTTATATTTCCTCTGATTTTTGGAGGTGCAAAATTACGAAAAATTTCACAAAATCAAATGCTTTCTGAAAAAATTCGATCAGATAATCTGTTTTTTGACCGCCACTTACCGTATTTGTTAGTTTTTTTGTTCACAACTCGGTTTTCGTCAGTTAAGTGTTGTTCCTGTTTTTTTACGGTGTGATCGCCTGAAACAGTTTATCACCTCAAAACAAGAATGAAGCTTGATCGCAGATCGAAAGAAAACGAGCAAAGAAAAAATCCAATGATACGGATGATAATATTTGTACTGCGGTACAATAAGTTAAAAATCAGAAATAGAAACTTCCTTTACTTTCGATATAAAATGATGTATCTTTGTTGGAAAAGTGTCTTTTTTCAAACATTAAAAACTTACGACCATGAAAATTTTAAACCCCTTATACGATAATGCTTTTAAGTATTTGATGGAGAATGATAATATCGCCAAATTAGTTCTGTCCATCATATTGGATACCGAAATCCTCAGCTTGGATGCGCTACCACAGGAAACAACTTTTTATAAAGGTGAATTACAATTGTTTCGATTTGACTACAAGGCTGTTATTAAAGATGAAAACAACGAAACCAAAACCGTATTGGTGGAAGTGCAAAAATACAACAGCCCGAACCCGATAAGCCGATTTAGAAATTACTTGGCAAGCAATTATGCGCGCTACGAAACCATAAAAACGAAGGACGGCGAAACCACCAAGATGCTTCCTTTGGTAGCGGTTTAC
>PDWJ01004559.1_pt1 | contig 13005 bp, 17 predicted proteins | sample 1430881 | NCBI WGS metagenome assembly PDWJ01 (sample SAMN01162460, study PRJNA174530) | Oral metagenome, whole genome shotgun sequencing project. | biome: Marine environment; feature: Marine mammal; material: Swab sample of the gingival sulcus; isolation source: swab sample of gingival sulcus... | reverse complement strand
ATTTTGGGAAAACCTTAATACCTGTGCTTGATGCTATATCAGAATGGGGTGGGGAAACAGCAAGGAATAACAAAAATATTGAATTGCTTAGATAATGATTAAAAAACGTTTTACAACACTGTATATATGCTATGGTGTATAATGTACTCATTTTGAGTTTTTTCGCATTTATTCCGCCATATTTGCCATATTTTGCCTAAAAAGATTAAATCTACAAAATCTAACAAATATGGCTCACGACGTTGCGTATTTTGAAGGTTCGTTTTTCAAAACCGCCACATCATATATACTTAATCCGTTATAGCCAATTAAAGGACATCATTGCAAAAAAACATCAAAGAAATAAAATAGCAAAACTTGTCTTTTTTGTAAGTTTTGCTATTTTATTCATATCTTTGCCCAATGAAAAATTACACCAATAGAAAAGAATACATAGATAAATTGCTATCTTATAAGGATAAAGACCTTATAAAGGTAGTTAGTGGATTGCGTAGGTCGGGAAAATCAACTCTTTTAGAATTGTATCGTAAAGAATTGCTCAAATGTGGTATTGGCAAACGACAAATTCAGTTTTACAATTTTGAACTGCCAGAAAATTTTGTAGGAAAGAATTGGGATGACATTTATTTTGATATAAAAAAGAAGTTACAAGCAAACAAAATTAATTATGTTTTTTTAGATGAAGTGCAAAATATTCCCTCGTTTGAAAAATTAGTGGATGGGCTTTTTGCAACTAAGAATGTAGATGTTTATGTAACAGGTTCGAATGCTTTTTTATTATCAAGCGAATTGGCAACTTTATTAAGTGGTCGTTACATCGAAATTTCGATTTTACCCTTTTCTTTCAATGAATATTTAACAGCAAGAAATATTGACACGCAATTTATACAACTATTGTAGAAAAAGATATTACACAACGACATCAGATAAATGACAAACGAGCATTTGCAAATATCGTTAAATTTATGGCTACAAATGTTGGTAATGCACTTTCCCCAAATAACATTTCAAATATGTTAAAACAAGACGGACAAAGCATACATCGAGATACCGTTGAAAAATATTTGGGATATTTGATTGGAAGTTTTGTGTTTTACAAAGTAAATCGTTTTGACTTAAAGGGTAGAAAACAATTGGCTACACAAGAAAAATATTATTTGGTAGATATGGGGTTTATCAATATTTTGCAAGGTAAAGAACGAACTACTGACAGAGGACATATTTTAGAAAATGTTGTTTACTTGGAACTACTTCGTAGAGGCAATAAAATATGGACGGGTACGAGCCGAAATAGTGAAGTAGATTTTGTTTGTAAGACCAAAACAGGCGATATAGAATATTATCAAGTTGCTTGGCAAATGAACAGTGAAAATACCATAGAACGAGAATTTGGAGCATTGGAAAAAATAAAAGATAACTATCCTAAATACTTGCTTACAACAGATGGGTTTACTCAAAATCGAAGCGGAGTAAGGCATTTAAATGTATTTGATTGGTTGTTAGATAAATAATAACTGGCTATAACAAAGAACGGAGTTAAAAACCAAATAAAAATGCAAATTGATAAGAAACATATAGAGCAACAAATACTAAATTTGTTCACAGTTTACTTTAATCCAAAAGCGAAATTCAAATTTAACCTTAATAAAAAAAATAATCAGTGGTATTTATCGGATAAAGAACAAGAATACAAAAATCCTTGTTATTTTATAGATTATCATAATCAGACCCTTAGTTATGATGAAGATGCTTACACTTGGTGGGTGATTGCAGATGAAATTGAATCTTTACAAACACATAATGCTAAACTTGTTTTGGAAATAGATGAAGATGAATGTTCAATTGCACGTGTTTTAGACTTTATGCAAAGAATATTTTCGTTGCAAACAGAATGCATTAAAGACGATAACCTTTTTTACAATAATAAAATGAAAGCGTTATTTCAATTATCTTTTAAAAGTAAGCATCCGTTAAATGATTTTGTAAGAAGAGCATATGTGCGTTATTTGTTTTGGAATTCAAATTTAAATGCTGAAATTAATCATATTTTTGTTACCAACTCAGTTGTGTATTATAAAGATATTCCTCTTAAAACATTGCTTTGTAATTTATTAGAAGATATAAAAAGTGCAAAGTCAGCTAGAACTCTTGCACAAGATTATATAATTTTTACACTTGAAGTGCTTGAATTTTTAGAGCAGGGCTTTACCGAATATGATTTAATTTCAGAATTAGGTTTTTGTAAAGAATGGTCTGAGTTTTGTAAATATGATAAATTTTTTAAAAAAGAAAATATACATTTAGATACAAAATTGTTGACAGAGTTGCAAAAAATGTCCTTAGAAGCAAAAAATTTCAAAGATATTTTTTTATATCGAATGGCGATGTTTAATTTTATAAATATATATCTTTATGAAAAGAAAGATTATAGCTTTAGGAAGATAAGCAATGAATAAGGTTGAAAAATATAAAATAACGAACACATAACACGATGTATAAGCAATAGTGGGCTAGGTGTTTAACTCAAAGTTTGTGCGTTTTTGCCCGCCAAACCTTATTTCTAATTTTTTCGTAAATTTGAAAAATTAAAATAAGGTTTTGCTAAGTTCAGTGCTGAAATTAAAGTTTTCGTTTGTTAATCCACTACTGCTCATACACTAAACCGTTGTAGGTAATTAAAAAAACAAAAGTGAATAATGTTTGGGCTAAGCTATACGCTGTAAAAGCTTTTGCCTCCCTCACATAGTCAAGCATATTACGTGCAAGTTCTTCATGAACTTTGTATTTTTAAGTAGCATTAGTTATAATGATGTGGTTTTAATATATTGATTTTGAATTTTTTATTATAGTATTACAGTTAGTTTGAAATAAAAAATGGATAAAAAAGATGCAGTACAAATTATAGAGGATAATGTAAATGCTGAAAATGATAGCTTTTTGGATTTTCTTCATGAAAGAGATTGTTTCAATGAAAAATCATTTTGGTTATATTATACTGCTGTCAGACAATTAGGAATAGACTTTTCAAAACAAGCATTACCTCGAGAATTGACAGCTAAAGTTGTAAGGATTTATGAATATTTTTTATTCCTGATATCATGTCATTTTAATGATAAAGATCGTTGTAAAATAAAAAATCTACCGGAGAATTACAGTGAATATTATGATAGATTAAGAATGGCAGTAAAAGCTTATTTAACAGGAAATCCGATAGATGATGAGATGGAACGTAATTTAAATCAATATCTTAAAAATGAATGTGATAAATGATGAAAACAGAGATAACAATCAATAGTGAAAAATTTCCAGCATATCCCAATGAAGACCGTGATACAAATCCGGGAAGATTTGGAAAGAGATTAGGTGAATTTATTATACAAGTATTGGCTAATCACAATATAGCAACTGCTGATTTTTATCCTACGGACTATTGTTATGAGTTGAGAATAGACCAATTTGATTTTAAGGTGTATATAGATGCCGGTAATATTGATGGGACGGAAGATTCTTTTTTAATATCTATCGAACCCAAAAAAGAATTTGTAAGAAAATGGTTTAAAAAGATATCCACAAAACCTGTTATTGAGAATATTTATAATATCCTTATTGATGTTTTTTATAAAGAAGGAATTGAAATTGTAACATGATATTATTGTAAAACGAAGGGCTTTGCTCAATTATCCTTACTCGAACTTTCAGAATAGTTGATTTCGATTCAAAATCAATATCTTATACTGTTTTCAAAAATTCTGAAGAAATAGCTTTTAAGCAATATCAAAACTGATTAAGAAGTCCGAGTAACTGCTACTCGGACTTCTTTAAGCAAAATATCAATAAGTTTGGTGATACTTTTGCGTTCTAAAAACATAAATAATAAAAATTAAAAGAATGAAGAAATCAATTTTATCGCTCGGCATTATTGTATTGAGCATTTTCGTAATGATATCTTGTAAGAAAGATAATAAGTCATCCACTGACATTAATTCGGGGAACGACCCCAATTTTACCATTGTAGCTAATACGGATGCTGGTTTTACATCATTCAATAGAAAAGTGGTGGTGTTTGGTATTGATATTTATGCTGCTTCGGGTGTAGAAGACGCCAAATTACTTCATGCTGCCAATGTAATGGCTCAGTACTTAGACAATGATGAGGACGGAAAGATAGATAACCAATTAGTATTAGATAAAATGCTTGAAAATAAAGCTTTTTTAGTCATTTGGAAAAAGCAAAGTGACCTAAATATGAATCCGAAAAGTGAAAGAAAGGGACAAGATTTAGGAAATGATGAAACAAACCCTGCTTATGTATCCAGTGGATTAACAGGGCGTTTTGATGCAGCATTAGAAGAAGTTTTACACCTTGTTAATACTGCAGGACATTCTTATGCTTATCCGACTGTTTTTGGACAAAATGTAGGTTCAGAAGTAGCAAATGCTATGGATATTGCGAGAGGAGGACAGTTTTTAACTATTCCGTCTTCTTATCCTGAAAATGCTTGGTACACATACAGCGATCAAACTTGTGAATATGCAAATTGCCAAACTATGGAGTATATGTATTGGGCATTAACATCAATACTTGGAGCACAAGTTAATCGTTTATCTGATATTCAAAATGAATGGAAGTTAAATACCAAAGAAAAGGTTCAAAATACAGATACAGCCATTTACGCTATACTGACCAATCCGACGTATAAAATGCCAACTGTTTTGCCAGACGGAACATATAAGCATTAAAAAAATATAGCCTATAACACAGCTATAAGCAACATACATTCAGTTACTTAATCTAAAGTTTGTGTATTTTAATCTGCCAAATCTTATTTTTATTTTTTCGTAAATTTGAAAAATTAAAATAAGGTTTGGCTTTTTTATTCTACAATAAATAGGTGAAATACTTAACTCAATTCTTCATTACACAAAAATATAAAAGAGTGCTTGCAATTTTACAATGACTTTTGTATACTTGCGTACAGGACTTGCAAAATGCAATGATTAAATATAAAAAGTGTTGAGGTTAAATTTGTTACTAATTTATCTTTAAAATTATATGTATGGACTTTAAAACAATTTATCACTTTCTTCTAGATCTTCAAATCAATAATAACCGTATATGGTTTAATGATAACAAACAGCGTTATCTGGAAGCTAAAGAACTGTTTGATATCTTTGTTAATCAGCTTATTCAAGGTCTTAAAACGATTGATAATAGTATTGATGTGGAAAATGCCAAGGAGTGTGTTTTCAGAATATACCGAGATACCCGCTTTTCTAAAAACAAAGCACCTTATAAAGAGAATTTTGGGGCATCTATTGCCCGCGGTGGACGTAAAAGCCTGTTTGCCGGTTATTATATACATATAGAACTTGATCGCTCTTTTATAGGTGGTGGTATTTATCGCCCCGATAGTCGTGTATTAAAGCTAATACGTCAACATATTTTTGAACATCCGGAGGCGTTTAAACGTATTATCAATGATAAAAATTTTAAAGCTTATTTTCCGGAAATCTATGGGGATAAGCTTAAAATGGCTCCTAAAGGGTTTCCCAAAGATTTTTCAGAAATTAATCTTTTGAAACATAAGGATTACGCTGTCATCCATAAACTTGATAATGATTTTTTTATGCAGGATGATGTGATAAAACAATTGTTGGAAGTTTATGAGATTCAGAAACCATTCAATGACTTTTTAAATGAGTCTTTTGAATAAATACAGTCTAAAATTTGCTGTAAGACAAATAATTTGGAGCAACAGATTTAGACAAAAATAAAAATTATAAGGTTTAATATAGCGGGATTTTTAACTGATAATCAGTTAGACAAAAAATGATATTTTTGAATTGAAATTTAAGAGATTTAAAACATAAAAATAATAGAATATGAATACTAATTGGATTTTAGGTGCAGTTTTTATAGCATCAGGACTTTTTTCATTGATTTCTAGCATTAAGGATTGGGATTTCTTTTTTAAAGCTCGTAAAACAAGATGGATAACGAATATTATTGGAAGGAATGGGGCTAGAGTTTTTTATGGTATTTTAGGTATTGCACTTATCATTGTTGGTTTATTAGCCTTTATCGGACAGATAGATTTGGCATCTGATTTTTAGAGGCGATAAACAATAGGTAAATTTATCAGTTGTATCGAGTGCGATGAATATTTCACTTGACAAAGAATAAATCAAAAGGTTTGATGAACATGTAAAACAGATAAAAGGAAAAATTATAAGGTGTTTAGATGAAAATATTTGCAGATATCACGTTTAAGTGATATTATTTCAGTTATTTAATTCAATATTCTTGCATTTTAATCCGAAAAACCTTATTTCTAATTTTTTCGTAAATTTGAAAAAATTAAAACAAAGGTTTTAGTCTGTTTAATCTGCTGTTGTTCATAAAATAGAACCTTCTAATAAGAATAAAATGACAATGTGGATTAAATAAAAATATACATGATAAATAAAACATGCGAGGAATAATATTTATAATAATATTACAAGTTGTGATAACAAATTTTGTTTATTCACAAGAACAAAATGTTGAGGACAAGAATAATTATAAACATTCTATCGAAACTAGCCCAATGTCTCCAATTATGCAAATAGTTGGTGCAGGAATTTGGGGTGTAAAATATGATTATGCCGTTAATGAACAGAATGAATTAAAGCTGGGAATAGCATATATGAATATACACTTTGCAGAGGGTAATACTAATTCGCCGGCTTTGATATTTGGATATAGAAGATTTTTATGGAAAAGATTGTATGCCGAATATGAGTTGTGGCCTTGTTATGATGAATTTTACGAAAAACATGAAAACAAATATTATGAGGGGTTTGATTTATGGAATGAGTTTCGAATAGGTTATCAATTCAATTTTAGGATTAAAAGATTTCCATTGTTTGTTAATGTTGCATGGCCATTTGGATTTGGCCTTTATAGTTCCAACAAACCACAAAGTTTTTATGATAGAATGAATCAAAGTTTTGGAGACAAATATTTCTTTCAAATGCCTTTAATATTTATTGGATTTAAGTTTTAAATATCAAACAGAGATAGGTTGACCATATATAGTGACGAATACACAAAAAAACTATAAATGCTTAACTATTAATAAAATAGTCTTGTTTTAGTTAGAATTAAAAAAGAAGTAAAATGACAGAAAATAAAGAATTTATTTATGATTCTATTGTTTCTCAAATAAAAATGGGGTTTTTCTCAATAGAAGAAATCGAAGATAATATTTTAGAGGAAATTGAAGATAATGGATTTGAGGAAGAAATATCAGAGGAATGGGCTTTAAAGAATATTAGTGAAGAATTTGAAAAACATAAAGAAGAATCTAAAAATTTTAAAAAGCCTTCTGACACAGAAAGGCTAATAGAGGCTTTTGATACATTGTGTAAAAATAATATTATCGCTCTTCATAATGCAGGTTATACGTCAAGTGACGGAGATTACGAAGTAGTAGAAGTAGAAAGAGAACTTAGGAAAGAAAATATTGTGTCTGATGGTTATTGTTTTTATCATCAACAAGATTTAGAAAGAGTGCTTGAAACTAATAAATTATATATTCGATTTAATAAAGTTGATAATAGTGATGATGAAGTTACAGTTAATGTAGGGAAAAAAGTTGTTGAAATTTTAAAAGAATTCAACTTTAATGTAGAGTGGAATGAAACAGTAAATCAAAGAATCTTAATTAATGATTTTGAATGGCAGTGGATATATGACGAAAATAATAGAGATTTATTAGATTATGATAGTGTAATTGAAATGATGATAAAATAAAAAATATATAGCTTGTTGTGTGTCATTAATACAATACCAATTATGAAAAGTAAAACAAATATACTTAACGAAAGATATGAAATAAGTGCCGTGTTGAGAGAGGGGAGAATGAGTCATTGGATAAATAATTTTTCAATAAAAGATAATCTCAATGGAGATATAATTATTGATTTAATGAATACTAATTGGGACTTAGTTGGTAGGGTTGAAGAAAATAGTATTCTTAAACTAACATTAAGAAAATATCCTAATGGAAACAGATACGATGTTAAAGTAAATTTAGATAAAAGGATTTTTGAGTATAAAAACTCGGAATATCAAATAGATAGGTTTAAAGAGGTTTTGGATAAAATTGCAAGTCAATAAAGTACAATAGGAGGGTGTAATATCGTTTATAATCTGTTTCAAATGCCCTTTCCTTTCAAAAGCATTTCTGGAAGATGAGTAAGGATTGTGGTAAAATGAAAGATTGTAATTGTCTAAAAAATAATATTTTAAGCAACAATAATGAATCTAGAAAATATACAATTTATAGAAGATAAATACAATTTCAAATATCCTCAAATATATAAAAATTTAGCTGAAGACAATATGCTTGATTGGGGTGAATTCGGGGCTAATTGGCTTAAAGTAGAGTATCCTAAATTAAAGAATAAACCCCCATTTTTATTATATGGTTCTGATTTTGAAATATTATCTTTTGAGATGATACTAGAAGAAATTGAAAGTTTTTCGGATAAAGAGGATTATCGACATACAAAAAAAGAATTTTATAATAGGTTTATTCCTTTTGGACAAACTGGAGCAGGAGATTTGTATTGTTTTTACCTTAATGAACAAAATGAAATAGATAGTATTATTCTTGTTTGGCACGATTGCAATGAAGTGGAAATCCTTGCAGATAGTCTGCAAAATTTTATATTTATGCAATTATTACAATGTGTGGTTGAACCTGATGATATGGGTGGAGACTTTAAAGAAAACGTCAACAAACAGCTTGCTACCCATAAAAAATACCTTAGTAATCAACAAATTGAAATAATAGAGAATTTCTATGATAAAAACACTAAAGATTTATTAGACGATGAAGAGTATAACAAAATACTAAGGGCTAATGGATTTAAAGTTGAAAATAATAGTTTTGAATATCAAGAGGAATATGAAGAAGCAGGACAAACATCTAAGAAAACAGAACCTAATCTCAATAGCAAAAGACACCATATTGAATATCGGTTATCAATAACAAGTTTACCGAAAGAGAAATTGAAGTTTATTAAAGAAATTAGAAAACTTACTGAAACTTCTATTTCTGATTTGCTTAAACTTAATAAATTTCCTTTTGTTGTATATGAAAATTTATTGTCTGTATATGATGATTTAGAACTTAAAAATTTCACATCTTCTGATAAAGAAATCTTATTGTATCTAACAAAATTTTATGCTGATAATGTGAGATTGGAGTATAAATATCAATTAGATAAAAGTGATAATTATCAAATATTGAAATAAAAACTATACAGCCAATAAATGGAGTTTTAAGCGGTATAAAGTATTATTTTATAGTCCAGTTTGTTTCAACCTCCTTTTACAAAAATACTTCTTGAAGGTGAACAAAGATTGAGGTGAAACAGTAAATAAAATAAAGCCGATATACGGCTTGTTGTGTAATATCAGAGAGAAGAATTAGATAGATTGGAGATAGTCAATTGAGTGTAGTTTATACGGCAAAATAGATACAAAATGGTATTAAATTGTATGGAAAATATTTTAGTATATAGAAAAGAAGCTTCCTTAAGGCTTACATTTATTGATGCTTTTCATCCATCTGAAGTGAATATAAAAGCGGATAATTGGTATTTTAGATATAAACTTTATGGAGATGATTTCTATGAATTTGCTGGTTGGTTTACAGGGAAATTTTGGTATTTGGATGGAGAAGAAATTATTGCTTTTGAAGAGTATGTTAATGAAAATTTTGATAAGGATACTATCAAATATAATGAAGATGTTGAACTAAGAATATTTATAATTGATTTTAAGAAAAATGCGACTGCAAATTTTTCTAAATTACGAAATGGCACATTTGAAATAATAGAATTGAAAGAAGATAGAATAATATACCTTAAAAAACAATATGATAAAATTGGAGAATTTGAGATTAATATTGACTCTTTGAAATTTGATCCGATAAAATAAATTAAAGATAAAAAAATATGAGAAATAAAATAACCTTATTGGTATTCATACTGCTTTTTTCTTTTAATATCAAAGCACAAGAACATGATACAATTATCTGTTTTTCTCATAATATCATTGCGTTAAAAAGGCAAAATGATACAATCTATTTCTATAATAGTTTAGGTGAATTAAGGAAAATCATCAATTTAAATAATAAAAAAGTTACGCCTTTTGGATTACCCAAAGAAGTACAAAAAATTATATATGATGGCGAAATTCCCGAAAATATTAGCATATCAGACGAAACATTTCCGACCTATTTATATACTCAAAGATATGTTGATGCCGGAGAAGTGCTTTGTAAAAAGTTTCTGTTTTATAATAAGTTAGGGTTAAAAACAGGTTATAGAGAAATTTGTCCTGATGACACAGGAGGTGCTGATTATCATTTTGAAGATAAAAACTTATACAAGTATAATAAGTATGGTTTGTTAGTCAAAAAAAGAAGAAAAATCTTTGATTATAACATTTTTGAATATAATGATAAAGGACAGTTAATTAAAATTGGCTACAGAGAAAAGCCTTCTCAAAAAACACATTATACTAAAGCATTTAAGTATGATAAAAACAATAAACTATCAGAATCAGTAATCTTAAATACTCCTTATCAATCTGTGGATAGATACAATTACAATCATAAAGGATTACTATCCGAAATTGTTACCAGTAAGTATAATAAAATTGAATTTGAATATAACAACAATGGTAAAATCACTAAGGTAAGCAGCGTACTAAATGTAAAAGACAAAAATATATATGTCAAAAAAACTCATCTAACCTATCATTATGATAGGTTAGACAGAATTATCAGAATTCAAATAAATAGTTTAAGAAATAAAGATGATTTTCGCTATACGTATGATAAAGCTGATAATTTAATTCAAATTAAACGAAATGAAGAAATCATACAAAATTATAAGTACAACGATAAAGGAACTTTAATTTATATAGAAAATAGATGGGGAGAAGATAAAAGTTATCCTAAGTATGAAAAATAGTTGTAATATGATTGTTTTTTTAAGCCAATATAAGGCAAATTATTCTCATTATAATTAACTGTAATAAAAAGGTTTGCAACTAATGGTAAAAGCATTGCTTGGTATGGCAGAAACTGAGCGTGCAGATGGTTATCATATACATATTGATGATTTATATAATATTAATAAAGACGATAAAGAATTTATTATTTATAAAATAGAAGAAAAAGAATAATATCTGTTTAGTGGTTTACTATTTTTGTCTTTTTCCTTAATTGAAATTAAAAGAAATTAAATTATGTGCTATTTTATTTCAGCCATTATTCCAAGTAATTTTTCAAGTGTAGCCTTAAATTCTATTGGTCAAAAATATGGATTGTCTTTTGAGATTTGTAAAAATACTTTTGTACAAGAACAGTTAAAACAAGGAGAAACATATCTAACTAAAAATTGTAAATATTGCGATTGTGGAACTGATATTGGGGCGTCATATCGATTAAAGAATCAGGTAAATAGGATTGAAAAACGTCAATTAGATAAAATAAAAAAGCAAGGTTGGTCTGAAACAAAAATTAAACGATGGATTGATGATAAACGAAAAGCAATAGAAAAAGATAAAACAATAAATAAATCTTTAACAAAAGATTTAGATATTACAGATTGGATAAATTTTATTAATGATTTATTTGAAAATACCAATATAAAATATTTTAGTTTATTGCTACATTGGTATGAAGGAAATCTTCAAAGTGAATGCATTACGATGAAAGAAACGATTCATCTTAATGTTGCTAAATTGACTTCAAATAATTTATTAATGATAAAAGATGATAGCCTTTACAAAATACACAGATAGAAAAAGTATAAAAATAAAAAGGGTAGATATCTAAAAAAAAGTAAAATGGCAGAAATTTACATTAAAAATTATCAATTATTTGAAAAAGATGATTTGCTTCACTCTAAACAATTGGCTGATGAATTAAAGGTTTGCAAAGATGATTTTGATGAAATTAATAATTGGTTTAAAATTTTATTAGAAAATCATAGAAATCAGAGAGTTTTTGACAAACAATTAGAGGTCGAAAAAACATTATTTCATAATTTTGAAGAAATCTTGACTAAAATAGATTTACAAGGTCAAAAATATATTCTGCCTAAACTGTTAAAATACAACAATATAATATCTGGAGATTTTTTGAGAAGTTTATACATTGCTCGATTAGGATATTTATTAAAAAACACGTTGATTTCGCTGTTTTTAACCCAAATTAAGCCCAAATATTCTGTTGTTGAGTTTATTTCAATTTTAAACTATTTGAAAAATAATTTTCAAATTTCACCTAATGGAGATTTACTTGAAAATATTTTCAAAATTGAAAAATTGAATCGGGTTTTTAAAAAGGCATTACCGGAACAACGGTTAGTAATAACTATGAATATAACCCATATCATTAAGGAAATCGAATTTCATCATGATATTAATTGTTATAAGAAGATTTTATTTTTATTGAATGAAGAAGATACTCGTACAATAGAATATTTAAAAAAATTTGAAGTCTTAAATAACCAAGGCTGCTATTTTGTGTTAAATGAGTTGTTAAATACAGAGTTACAATCTGATGTGTGGAGTGATTTTAACATTAAGAGAACCCTCATTAAAATATTAGATAAAGCAAGAGGAGCAAAGCCTAATGAAAAATGGATTGCTGACATTGACAAGGTAAAAGAAAAAATAAGTGAAAAAGAACTTTTAAGAATTGCAGACAAAATAATTGATAATGAGGGTAAAAAAAGTTATTACTTTAATTCAACAGCATCTTGGAGTGATGATGTTATGAAAAGATTTCTTAAATCAGCAAATTGGATAAAACAACTGAGTAACCTTAGTTCCTAAAAAAAAATAAACCACTATGGATTGGAAATCCATAGTTTTACTGGAGAATGAAATTCTCCTTCAAAATTACTCTAATATCCAATTCCCTTTCTCTGAATTAG
>PDWJ01008397.1_pt1 | contig 13006 bp, 10 predicted proteins | sample 1430881 | NCBI WGS metagenome assembly PDWJ01 (sample SAMN01162460, study PRJNA174530) | Oral metagenome, whole genome shotgun sequencing project. | biome: Marine environment; feature: Marine mammal; material: Swab sample of the gingival sulcus; isolation source: swab sample of gingival sulcus... | reverse complement strand
GCAAGAGTTCGGCTTTTGTGAGTTCGAAATCGAAGCGTACGCGGTTGATGATTTCGGTAAATTTAGTTGTTTTCTCTGCTCCGTATTTGTCATCGACCACGGCACCGAGTCGTCCTGTTTTGAACATGGTGAAGGGCAGGTAGGGCATCAGGTCGTATCCTCTTCTTTTTTTAAACTCCTCCGCCATATCGTTTGTCCAGTTGCATCCTTCCAGTTCCATGGAGTCGCAGAAGAAAGCACGGAGGTGATTAGAGAGCGCTCCTGTTTTTTTTTGTATGGCATCTGCCATGCGTTGGAGGTATTTTTGTACGGCGTCTTTGTTCATGTGATTTAAGATATGTCCTGCGGCGCCGGGTGCTCCGTTGATTACTGAGGCAAATGATTCGACTTTGACCAGCGCATAAAGAACGTGTTTGCCTTCGGGAATGTCAATTCGTATAACTTCGTCGTTACGTTTGTGTGATAAATCGATCACCTGCTCGAAAGATATTGAATTGTGAAGACTCGTACGTTACGGGTCCGTTGAGTTTTTCGGCATTGATGAGCATCACTTGTGCGCGTTCCTCACCTTGCAAGGTCTCTTCACCGAAGGGCCATCCCGAGCCTACAATCAGGTCGCATGTCATATCCAAGCGTTTGGCTTCGTCGAAAACGACATTCAGCATTTCTATCCACTCGTCGCTGAGCCATGTGAGGGATTTTATTCCCAAGTCGTCTCCGGTAGAAGGGAATGCAATGGGATTTATTTCCACTCCTCCGATGCCGGCTTTTTTCATCAGGCGAAGTTCTCGGACAAGCTCTTCCTTCTCAACCTTGTTGCCATTCCACCACCAGCGCACGAAAGGACGACAGTAGGAGGGAGGAGCTTTGAAAAGCTTGTACGGTTTTAAATCTTCCATATTTATACGATCCCACCTTGATACGTTGCTCCAACTATTTTGTTGATTTACGAAATTGTAACCGACAATTATTCCAATGGCACTGTTTTTTATAAACGTTCTGCGTTTCATTATGATATCTTTCTCCTATAAAACATTCGTTTTTTATGTGTCTGTGTGTAAATTGAAAATTATCATGTATCTTTGTATTGTATAAAATGGATAAGAAGTGATTCTTCCCGATATGGTGTATTAAAATTTAGAAGAATAAAAAAGTCTATGTAATGGAACAATGCTTTTTTAGTTTTTATTATGCAATTATCAACAATAAAGCTACATAGACTTTTTTAAAGTATAGATCTTAATAACCGGGATTTTGATTTAATAACTTGTTTATTTTTAATTCTCTATAAGGTATAGGATAAATTAACCTGTCTTTAGTCACATTAAATGAATTAGGAGGAATCCATTGGTACATAGCTTTTAATCTTTGTCCGCGTTTCGTTAGCGTTTCAATGGCTTTTCCTGTTCTGATTAAATCTGTCCATCGATGATTTTCGAATGCAAGTTCATGTCTCCTTTCATTTGCTATGTTTTCTTTAGTTGCTTCAGAGAGATTCTTTAATCCTGCTCTGATTCTTACTTGGTTTAAGTAAGAAAGCGCTTCGCTGTTTTTACCTTGTTCCACAAGCGCTTCTGCGAGAAGCAGTAGGGCATCTGAGTACCTGAATACCGGCCAGTTTGTTCCTGTGTTTTCAGGTTTTTCATATGGTGGGTGATAATATTTTTTAATAAAGTATTCATATTCTTTCCCTTCTGTAGGGGTGAACGTTGTAATGTCTTTAACGGCTTCAACAGTCATAACATTATCTGTCTTTGGACCTTCCATAACACCAATAGAAGCATTTAATCTTAAATCTCCTTCTTCATACGAATCAATCATTTCTTGCGTTGGTACATTCCAACCGCATCTAAGCAAATTGCCACCGATTACGCCCATTATAAAATCCGTATTGCTCGTTCTGGGAATGAATCTCCACATATAATCATTCTGTTGGCCTGTATCCCCTGCTTTATACTGTACTTCAAATATTGATTCACTGCTGTTCTCATTAGCCGGATCGAACACGTCGGAATAATTATCCAATAATTTGTACTTCATTTTTGTTATGTCTTTCAATTCGGCTTCAGCCTTGGCATATTCTCTATTTGGTTTAGACATATAGGCATAGGCTAATAACATTTTAGCGGCGCCCTTTGTTGCTCTGCCTGATTGAGGAAAAGAAGTGACCTCTTTTAACAAAGGTATAGCTTCGTTGAGGTCTTTTATGATCAGATTGTAAACATCTTCTACACTTGAACGTGCTTTAAATGCTTCTTTCTCTGTTGTAACAGGCTCTAAATGTATGGGTACTCCACCAAAATGTTGCACTAAATCATAGTAGCAAAAAGCTCGTATAAATAACGTTTCTCCACTTATTTCGTTTTTCACATCTTCGGGTATATCAGCATCTTTAATGTTTGACAAAATGGAATTTGTTCTTGAGATGCCTACATAAGCATTATCCCATCTTATTTTCGTCCATCTTGATGTTTCATCATCTAAGAAGTAGGCGAAATTTTCAGTAAGCAACAGACTTCTGTCTTGAGGATAATAAGAGAAAAAAGTGTTATCAGCCCTCATTTCATCCATGTAAATACCACACAGCACGATAGGTCTTAAAACCCTGTACGATGCACTTAATGTTTGTTTAAAATGATCTTCCGTTTTGTAGAATGTACTTGACGTTAATTCTGTATCAGGTGACAAGTCGAGAAAATTTTCACTGCATGAAACGGAAAACATCAATAATATTATAAGGAAGCTATAAAATAATCTCTTTTTCATTTCTTTTTATCTTTAAATTAAAAATTCAAATTTATACCTAAACTGTAAGTTCTGGGAACAGGATAAAAGCTGGCGTCTATTCCTTGTGAAAGACCGTTTAATCCGTTCTTGCTTGCTTCCGGATTCATTCCGTCGTACTTGGTTAATAAGAAAGCATTTTGAATACTCATATAAAAGCGAATATCTTTTAACCCTTTGATTTCTATAGGCATCGTATAACCGATGGTAATATTCTTGGCCATCAGGTATGATCCGTCTTTCACCCATCTTGAGTTTGCTAATCGGAACATTTCCCCACTTCTGGTTCTGGGATAAACGCCGTTGCCCGGATTTTCCAAAGAACGCCATCGGTTAGCTGCTTCTTTATTTACGTTGAAAACACCCTCTAAATTATCTGTCCACTCCATTGTATAATTTATAATATCACCTCCCATTTGTCCGGCAAAAATTATACTGGCATCAAAATTTTTATAATAAAACTCACTTGTTATTCCATAATAAAAGTCAGGATTAGGATCTCCGATAAACGTTTTGTCATCTGAAGTGATTTTACCGTCAGGTACACCGTCAGGACCGCTTATATCTTTCATTCTTGCACTTCCTAAAATTGATTCCGAATCTTTGGGTTGGGTATTATATTCTTCTTCGGTCATATACACTCCGTCGAAAACATATCCCCAAAACAACCCAATGGGTTTTCCCACCTCGGTTCGGTTCACATCCCAATATTTTTTATATCCTCCTATCGGTGTATCGTTCGTTCCTAATTTTATGGTTTTGTTTCTGTCAAATGTTGCATTTAGATTTAGATTCCATTTGAACACACCGGTTAGGATGTGTGATTCAAGAGTCAGTTCATGTCCCCAAAAATTAAATTGACCTATATTAGCTTGTATATCTTTAAATCCTGATTGTGTAGGTATATCAATCTTATACAATAAGCCGTCTGTTTTCTTGGAATAATAATCATAAAAGAGGTAAATTCTATCGTTAAAAAGACCTAATTCAAATCCGATGTCAAATTGTTTGGTCGTTTCCCACGTCAAATCATCGTTCCCTATGCTGTTGGCTGCTCTACCCGGACTGATTGCATCATTGAAAACATAATCCATACTTGCAATTTTTGCCAAATGATTGTAGTCGCCTATATTGGAATTTCCCACAACACCGTAACTGGTTTTTAGTTTCAGCCATGATAACTTATTGAATTTTTTTGCAAAATCTTCATCTGAGACGACCCAACCGGCAGATATCGATGGAAAATTAGCCCATTTGGCATTTTTGCCAAATCGTGAAGCGCCGTCTCTACGAAAAGCAAGAGATAATAAATATTTCCCGTCGTAGTTATAGTTTAACCTTCCTATTTGAGATATCATGCTCCATTCGGTTACTCCTGCCGTTCCTACTCTTGAAGAGGATGCATTGATCCACTCGATCTCATCATCGGGAAATTTATTTGCATCAATTCGTGAGTTTTCATAGGTAGACTTCTGGACATCATATCCGGCTAATACATCAAACGAATGTTTATTAAATGACTTAGAATAATTTAGGGTATTACTTAACAACCATGTCAGATCATTCTTTGTAGCATATCTGCCCCATGCCGGTTTGGGAGGAGGTCCTCCCAACCAACCCCTAACGGTAGAAGGTTGAAATTGTCTGTTAACCCAATGATGAACATCGACATTGGCTGCAATTTTATATTTTAAACCATCAATTATTTCATATTCACCGAAGATATTACCAATTACATTTAGATTTTTTTCTAAATTAACTCTGTCTCTAACGACTAAATACCAATTGGGAACACCAAACATACCGGGTGATTTTAATTTTATAGGATAGGTACCATCTTCATTTTGATGTTTTACTCCCGGATCCATTAAGAAGGCACATGCAATGATACCGCGTGCATTTCCAAGTCCTCCCGCAACTTGCCCTTTTTTGTATATAGCGCTTAGATTAGCACCAAACCGTAGCTTGTCGGATACTTTATAAACGTTATTTGTTCTAATGTTAAATCGCTCTGAATAAGAGTTTACAATAACACCATCTTCTTTGTTATAGTCGATCACCGTTGCTGTTTGTAAATTGGATATTCCGGATGTTAAACTCAAGGTGTAGTTTTCACTCCATGCGTTTTGCAGAAGCACGTCAAACCAATCGGTTCCTTTTCCATAATTTTCAGGATTTTGATATACATCGGGCACGCCATCTTTATACCCTTCATATTTTTCCATGTCCTCATAAATTTCTTTCTTATATTGTGCAAATTCCTGTGCATTCATAAGATGATTCGGTCTTCCCCAATTCGGCACTTTGCTAAACCCTATATTGGTTGTGAAAGAAATTCTTCGTTGTCCTTTTTTGGCTTGTTTGGTTGTAATTAAGATAACGCCGTTTGCAGCTCTGGAACCGTATAATGAAGAAGCCGATGCATCTTTTAATACTGAGATAGACTCTATTTCGCTTGAACTTAGCGACTCAAGACCCAGAGAAGAGGGAAATCCGTCAATGACGACTAACGGCTTATTACTTGCTTGTATGGATGCTTGTCCGCGAATTCTCAAAGACGTTCCGGCTCCCGGTGTTCCGGCTATTTGGTTTATTTGAACCCCTGAAAACTTACCCTGCAATATCGAACGCGTTTTTTCCGGATGTGTTGATGTCTTGTTCCAGATAGCCGATATATGAGATATGCAGGATGGCATTCGGCTCCACATGCAATGAAAAACGACCGTCTGCATCGGTAACCGTACCGTTGGTTTTGCCTTTTTCAATCACATTGGCGCCGATAATCGGTTCGCCTTGAGCATCGACAATCTTTCCGGTAATGGTTTTTTGTTGTTGGACATCTTGCATTTTTTTCGTTGTTTCTTTTTTCATCCCTTTGGGAGATAAAATAATTTGCGTGCCTTTCATCTGGTATTCGATATCGCCGCTGCGAAACAAGTCGTCCAGCACTTTGGAAACAGGTTTGTTCTTGACCCGTACGCTCACTTTTCGTTCGACATTAATCAACCGACTGTTGTACAGAAAATAATAGTCTGATTTTTCCTCAATCGATTGCAATACTTTTTCGACGGTTGCCCCATTAATGTCCATCGATATTTTTTGTTCTTTAGGTTTAGCTTGTATCATAGGTGATTGAATAATAAGCAGACATGCCAAAATAAACATCACTCTGATGATGCGGGGAATTTTACCTGATACGACCTTGTCGTCATGTAGTTTTTTTAATAAATAATTCATTTTTATACGCTTATTAGATTTGTAATTGTACGTTAAACACTTGTTGCTGCTTATTCAAAGTTATTATTCCCGTACGGCAGCATTGTGGGAATCGGTTTCTTGTTTCTTTTTCTTGATTTGTCTTTTCCTCCTAGTTGTTTAATTTTTTATACCATTCTTTTTTTTACTCTATATTTTTTATGATAACTTTTCGTTGCGTATACGTATGATTATTGCGTTGTCGAGGCTTGGAAACGGTATAATCAATAGGGGCGGATCGTTTCAACAAATCGAGTATGTCTTCGAGCGATTCGTCCGTAAAGGTAGCCGTATAAATATAATCTTTCAGCTTGTCGCCCTCGAGTACGATGGTTGCGCCGTACTTACGCGATAGTTTGTCGGCAATATAATCGAGTCTTTGTCGGCGGAAGACCATTTTTCCATCTTTCCATGATGTTTCCACATACGTGTCGGCGGGCTGTTTATGCATCGTCCGGTTAGAGGTATGGAACAGCGCTTTTTCACCGGCATTCAACGATATATGTGTCAATGCCTTATCTGATGATATGTCAACATTTCCCCGTGCAAGGGTTACCTCGTGGCAAGTATCTGTGGGATGAGCGTTTACATTAAACTCCGTGCCGTATGCGCTTACCGTCATTCCTTTGGGCGTGATGACAGTAAACCTGTTTTTTTTATCCGAAGTTACTTTGAAATAAGCTTCGCCCGCGAGGTTGACGGTGCGTTTCTTTTTCGTAAAACGAGAAGGATAAGTCAATGTGCTTTGTGCATTGAGCCATACTTCGCTACCGTCAGGGAGTATTGTTTTCACAACCATTCCGGGTACGGAGGTTACGGTTACGGTCTCCTCATACCGTTGGCTCTCAAGTAGAGGCGTAAACACATAATGATAAATCAGAAACAGTGGAAGAAGGATTGCCGCAGCGGTACGGGAGGTGTTCCATAGTCGACGTTTGAAAGCCGGACGTGTGATTTTGCGTGACAGCCTTTTCCAAGCAGCTTTCGAATCAACTTTTTGTTGCTTTTGCCAGTTTTCCGACAAATGCCACAACTTTGCCGTATCCAGTGTTTTCTGTCGTAATTCGGGAGAGAGGCTTATCCGGTATTCAAAAGCTCGCCTTTCCTTGTCGGAAAGTTCGCCTTTTATATACGATATGATATATGTTTCGTCGATATGCATTGGCTGTTTTATTGCTGATCGTTTATTTACTTGACGTATAGCAGGGCAAACACCCTATGACAATGGTTCTTCATTGTTCAGGTTAACCAATGTTTGTGTATTAACACATTGTTTTTTAGGTGAGCCTTATTCGGACAATGGTATGGAGAATGTGTTGCATCCTCCCCAAATGCCTAAAAAGGAGGAGTTTGCAATTAAAAGTCCCGGAATATCATTGTTTGAATGTTGCACTTCGCAAGCATATAAATACTTGTAATATAGAGGGTCTACTTTTTTTATTTGCAAGTAACAATTATCCTCTGCCGGAATATTTAGTTTTATAACTTGTTGTTTTTCTTTTTTACGTAAAAAAAGATATTGGGTAGGCGTAGGTAACTCATTATAAATATAATTATCGGTTTGAGTGTCTTGCGATTCGATAAACAGAGTCTTCTGTGAGGATTGAGTGGGTGATTTTTTCACGCACTTAACAATAAAATATCCGGGAATGTCTTTATCTGCGATGCGTACAGAAAGGTTTATGCGATTATTTTCCGTTACAAGCGTGTTTTCAATGGAGGCATGAAAAGGCTCAGGGATGGAAGTTTGGGCTATGATATGGTTATTATCATCGGTTAAAATATCCAATGTATATTTTTCTCCGGCGATAAGATGATTTGGAGCATGCCAAAATATGGAGTCTTTTTTGCGGAGCTTTGTCAAGGTTTTACCGCCACTTGTTAAGATTTTCACTTCCGCTTTCAGTGGGATAACGGATGATATGTTCGACGATGGAGTGTTTTGTACCATAAATAATTTTATGTTTATCGAATCCGCGGGGTTCGCTTCTCCTAAAATAACCGGTCGGATTGCTTTTCCGACAGGAGAAATCGTCTCTTCTGTCGAACACGCTCCTGCAAGTATAAGAAGGAGGATAAAAGAAATGAGTTTTTTACTTCGTATCATATCGTCAAAATTTATAACCGAATTTTATATATGGGATACAATGCGGTAAAACAGTTTTTCGTATCTCAATCCCTTGTTTGCCTTTTTCCACATCGACCCTGAATGGTATGGTTTTTCCGAAAAGATTATATATACCGAACTGAAAAACCGTTTCTTTTTTAGCCGAATAATTTCGTTTATAGGCATATCCGATATTGAACTGATAGTTATACGGGAGTTTATGATTGGAAAGTCCGTCAAACCAATAAGTAACTTGTTTTTCAATATTTTCGACAGTCGTTTTTTGGGGGGGATTTGAGATGGCATACGAAGGGACGGTGATATGTTTTCCCGAGTTGCATGTTGCAGTAGCCGTAATCGTACTAACCGAATTTATATTCCAGTTTAACAGTGAATAAAGAGTCATTTCGACATGTTCGGGAGAAGGATAGAAGCGTCCGTTGTTGAGTTCCGGAAATCGTTCTTTTACTTCGGAGAAAGTAAACGAGATCAGCCAATCGAATTTGTTTTTCTTTCCGGCATAAGCCAGCTCTATTCCTTTCGCTTTTTTTTCGCCTGCGAGTACTCGATTATTAATATCGGGTGCCACTTTATTATTAAATAAATCTTGGGCGAGACGATAAGTTAAAATATTCTTTTGATGATTGAAGAATAAAGTGCCCGAAAGCTTATGAGTGCCATCATGGTTGCTTATGTTAAAGCCCGTTTCATAAAGTCGTGCTGTTTCGGGTTTTATAGCCGGAGAACTCGGCATGCGCACTTCGTATGGGAAACTGATACCGGTAATACTCACCTGATGAAAAAATTGATTCATCTGCGAAAATCCGACGAATACGGAAGAATGCGGACGAAAGGTGTAAGTTAACTGAATACGCGGGTCGAATAAATGAAATAATGCTTTTTCCGTTTTATAAAAACTATAATTAAGCCCGATATTCATCTTTATTTTCTTGAAAAGCGAGATATGATTTTCCATATAAGCCATACCCTGAAAAGCATTTGTCGTCTTATTTATGGGGGATGCTTCCCTGTGATTCATGTCATTTTCGAATCGATTGCCGATAACCCTGATTCCGGTGCGCAGGTGATAGTATTGGTCGTAATAATCAATAGAGGAGTGTAAGCTGTATTCGCGTATCCCATAATTGAATCGTGAATATTGCTTGTTTTGAATGTCATTGTTTTGGGGGGACTCATCCGTCATTCGATTGTCAAAACGGCTGACGTATGCTGTGGTATTCATAAATAATCTGTCGTTGAAAATATGATTCCATCGTAATGCCGCAAATCTGCTCCCCCATGAAAGCGATTTATCCTTGGCATTGCCGGAATAAGTATCAGTAAAATCATCTGCTCCGGAATACATGCTGAAAAACAATTGGTCGCGATGGGTTATCCGGTAATTTGTTTTCAGATTCAAATCATGTAATGAAAAATTCAACCGGTCATCTTTTCCCCACAATCTTGTAAACAAATCAATCCAACTTCTGCGTACACTGAAAAGAAAAGATGCTTTTTCTTTTTTTATGGGTCCTTCAAAAAAAGTTGAAACCGTTGTCATATCGATGGATGCTCCGGCATGATACCGATTCATGTCTCCTTCCCTCATTCGAATATCGGAAACAGACGAGAGGCGTCCGCCGTATCGCGCAGGGAATCGTCCTTTGTAAAAGTCCGCATATTTCAACGCATCATTGTTGAAAATGGAAATTAATCCGGTGAAATGATTATAGTTATATAGCGGAACATCGTCAAGCAAAACCAAGTTGTTATCGGCTTTTCCACCTCTTACCAGTAAACGACCGGAGCCTGAGAGTCCTCCGCCGACGCCTGCCAAAAGCTGTATATGTTTCATCACATCGTCTGTTCCGAGAAATTGGGGGAGATTGTTTGCTTCGACCGGATTGATTCTGGCATATTCCGAATCGTATAGGTTTTCAGGTGCTATAACCTCCACTGTGGTGAGTTGTGTAGATACCGGCTCCAGATAAATATCCATTCGGATATTGCGTTTGAGGTTGATGGTGGCAGAATGTTGTGAATGTCCCACATAGCTTGCGATTAGCGTCATTTCGCTTTCAGGGAGTACCATGCTGTAAAAACCGTACATATTGGATACGCATCCCCAATCCATGTCTTTTACATATACGGTGGCTGCTATCAAGGATTCTCCGGAGCCTTTTTCCCTGATATAGCCGGAAATGGTGTATTTCTGCTTTTTTCTGATAATCAGTATTTTCTGTTGCGATTCGATAAGTTTGATTTCATATTTCTCTGCATCGAGCACATTTTTCAGTAACTCAATGGCAGTAAAATCTCCCGATAAGGGCAGCGGGATTTGCTTTTCCATATCAATTTCATCCGGATTAAACGAGAGCACGATTCCGGCATCATGGATATGCCGGAAACAGTCGGAAACGGTTCGAAGGTTTTTGTTAACAGGAAACTTGCGGTGCAATCCGTCCGTATCTTGTCCTTGTACGCTGACGATAAGGAATAGAAACAGCGTGAAAAGTAAACAGTGTCTCATCGAATCGGTTGAAAATTAGATATCACGTATACATCGTTTTCCTTTTTGCAGTCAAAATGCAATAATAATTTAAGTTCGTTCAAAGCTTGTTCCGCAGATTCGGATGTGAAAACGGTCGTAACCCTGTATTCCCGAATATCTTCTTTTACCAGAATTCGGATACCGTAGTATTCTTCCAGCATGGAAAAAACCTCCGGCAAAGGGGTGTCGGCGAATGTTAATTTTTGCTCTTTCCACGATAAATAATTGGGATTGAAGGTTTCTTGTTTCTTCAAGTCTTTGTCTTGCCAAGAGGCTTCTTCGCCCTGAGTCAACACGATTTTTTGTTCTCCGGCGACAACCTCCACGCGTCCGGTTTTTACATTTACGCAGACATCATCCGAAGAACGTGCTTTTATATTAAACGAGGTACCCAATACCCTCACTTTTATCGATGAAGCGCATACTTCAAACGGATGTTTTTTGTCCGGTGTTACTTCAAAGAATGCTTCTCCCTCCAACACGACATTTCGGTGGTTTGCAAACCTCCTCTTATCATATTGTATAGATGAGTTTTTGTTGAGTGTGATTATGGAATTGTCGGGTAATGTTACGGTTTTTATCGACGTTGCGTCTGCAACTATTCGGGTTGCTTGGTTCTGAAAATTTGTCCATAGATAAGTGCTGACAAGAAAACATGCTGCAACAACGGCGGCGGCTGTCATTGTTTTCAGGGCATACATGGGGATGCTCTTTTTTCGTACGATTGACGTCAACTTTTTGTTCATGTCAATCCATGCTTTATCTGTATCGACAGAAGATGTTTTTTCCTTTTCGACCGAGCCAATAAGACGGGCGAGACGCTTATATTCGTCTTGATTGTTTGTTATCCACTCTCGTAAAGTCTCGTTTTCGGCAGGAGAGAGATGCTCTTGCGAAAAATGTTTCCCTAAAAGATTATTTATAACGGAGTTTTCCATGACTGTTTTTATTTTATAAGCAAACCAACTAAGAAAAACAACTCAGGATGTTTTTGAGCATATTGTCGCATCACTTTTATGGCTTTTCCCATCTGGTTTTCAACTGTTTTAAGGGATAAATTGAGTTTGTTTGCAATTTCCTGATAGGTTTTTTTTTCCATTCGGCTCATTGTAAAGACAAGCCGGCATCGGTCGGGCAGTTCAGCCATTGCTTGTTCGATGATTTCGGCTGCGGTCGGTTTGTTGTTTGGCTCTTCGGCATGAATGTCGGCAAGCTGCAACGAAACGTTTTCATTGTTTATCGACAAAGTATCCGGTTGTTTCCGAAGGTAACTGATACAACTGTTTTTTACGGCTACGGAAAGATAAGCTGCCGGATTGTCGTTTTTTATATCCTTTCTGCATTCCCAAAATTTGATAAAGCACTCCTGAACAATGTCTTCGCAAGTATCTTTATCGGTAACGTACCGACAAGCGATTTTGCAAAGATTTGCATAGTGTGCGTAAAATAATTTTTTAAACCAATCGTCCGAATGCATAGATGACTTATAATCTATCGCAAAGATACTCTTTTTGATGCGGAAACAATTTGTTTTTTATCGAATTTGTTGAAAAAGAATCATACTTGCCATGAATTTATCCGGCGAATATGATTCTTTCAACGACTGTACAATAAATTAGAAATTTAAACTTATTCCGGCTGTTATCAATCCTTTATATCCATATCCGGCTTCAACGAATCCGCCGATGGTTTTATTTCCCATGCGCACTCCAATCGGATTTATTTGATAAGCGAATTCTTTTACGTTTGTCGGTTTCGCATTGTTGTTGTTTTTTTCTGTTCTGCGGGTTGCCATCAAACCTACGCCTGCCGAGCCGTATAAGTTAACCCAATTGTTGCGCCAATAGCTGAATTCAACGGTGGGTATAACTAAAAAGCGAGAAATGCTTGTTTCTTTCGATGCTGTTTTGTCACTTGCTTTTTTAAACACTTGTTCTTTTGCCGGAGAGAATCCTAAATCCATGCCCAGTTTAAAACGATGGTTGATTTGATAGCGATAGCCTAAGCCGACCATACCGAAAGTTGATGTTTCCATTTTTTCGTTTCCGAAAATGGCTTCCACCAGTCCGAAAGAAAAAGCATCTGAAAGATTACCCGGATAAGCGGTCGAATAAAATGTCTTGAACTCATGCTTTGACGTTTCCTGCGCATTGATGATTGTTACGCTTGAAAAGAGAATCATTGCAGTTAATGCTAAATTTTTCATTGTTTTCATTTTCTTTTAATTTTAATGTTGTTATACTTAACTTATCAAACCCTTTTTTGGGGCTTTTCATCCGTATAACGCTTTTTTTTCGAATACCCCTATT
>PDWJ01004148.1_pt1 | contig 13007 bp, 6 predicted proteins | sample 1430881 | NCBI WGS metagenome assembly PDWJ01 (sample SAMN01162460, study PRJNA174530) | Oral metagenome, whole genome shotgun sequencing project. | biome: Marine environment; feature: Marine mammal; material: Swab sample of the gingival sulcus; isolation source: swab sample of gingival sulcus... | reverse complement strand
ATCACACTCTTTCCGGTAATTTGACAAACTCTTGACATAGTCAGATTATTTTTTTCTTAAAACGCTTTTCAAACAGGGTGCAAAATAAGTAATAATTTTTTCAATAATCAAATTATAACATCATTTTTTTTGATATATTTTTCAAATACAGATTTTTACCATTTTGCTTTGCAAAGATACTATTTTGGTTGGAGTCTTGCAATAGCCGAAAAGTATGAGTGATCGTTAGTTTGTAGGCATAAATAAAGGAAGGTGAACAGACATAATGGAAGATAGTTTTAAAATGACTGGTTTTAAAACAAGAGTAACGTAGTATTTGGTGTTTTTTGCGAAGACAAGCTAATTTCTTTCATGTTGAATGCTTATTACAACTATATTTCCATAACTTATCTCGTATTTTCTTCTATATTATACCTTTAATTTTGTACTATACCATTGTGTTTTTCTCTTGATTTTATTGTATTTTTAGTAACTTTGTTCATTAGGAGTGATTACATATAGATTGTCTTTGAAAATATAAATTTATATTCTTTTCACTCTTTTTCTTTGTACCATATAATAAAGTTATTCATCTTTGAATAGTATAAAATCTGAAAATAATGAAAAAAGTATTACTAATATCGTTGATATTATTTTCCTTTTCGGGATATACCCAATATTATAATGATGGACAAAATCCGGCAAGTGTAAAATGGAAATCTATAAATACTGAAAATTTTACAATTGTTTTTCCTGAACAGACAGAGAAAAAAGCGCGGTATATTGCTGCGTTGTTTACCGATTTATATGCAAAAGTTGGTAAATCTATGAAAATTAAACCGCGAAAATTTACAGCCATATTAAATAGTTATAGTGCTTCTTCTAACGGAATGGTGGTATGGGCTCCCAAACGTATGGAGCTGTATTCCACTACACCGCAAAATAACGAACCGCAGTTGTGGTTAAATCATTTGGTAACGCATGAATACAGGCATGTGGTGCAGATGAATAAGGTTACTCAGGGACTGACTAAAATCTTTAATTATATTCTGGGGGAACAGGCAACCGCCATTGTGGTAGGATTTTATCTGCCTTATTGGTTTTTAGAGGGTGATGCAGTATGTACCGAAACGGCTCTTACTCCTGTCGGACGCGGGCGGTTACCCGAATTTAGGCAGTTGATGAAAGCGCAGCTACTGGAAAAAGGGAATTTTCATTATGATAAAGCAGTGAATGGGTCTTTTAAGGATTTTGTTCCCAATCGTTACAAATTAGGTTACTACATGGTAGGCTTAGGCAGAGCCAATTACGGAACAGAATTGTGGGATAATGCTTTAACCAAAGTAGGACGACAACCTTTTAGTATTGTCTCTTTTTCAACAGGAATAAAACAGGTAATGCTTCCCAAACGGGATAGTGTTTTTCTGCATTTAGAACAGTTGCAGAGAAAATATCAGCAGGAAAACAGAAAAATACCCATTGTGGATTGGCAGAAAATTAAAAAAGCAAACATTCATGGTGAGGGTGGTGTTATGCTTTATTACGATGTGATGAAACAGTTGGCATGGGAGTGGAGAATAGAGGATGACAGCCTTAAAAAGACCGATTTTGTTACTTTAACACCAAGAGAGAAAATGTATACTAATAAACGTTATCCCAAAGTAATGGAAAATGGAGATATTATTTATTTGAGTGAAGGTTTAAATAATGGGTTACAATTTTTTAAGCGTACAAAAACGGGAAAAGAAACCAAATTGTTTACTCCGGGGTATATGCTTTCTTTGGGATTCGATTATTGTAATAATAAATTACTGTGGGCAGAACAAAAACCTGATATTCGTTGGCAGAAAGCCGCGAAAAGCGTGGTGGTAACTTACAACTTGAAAACCAAAAAGCGTACTGTTTTTAAAAGAAAAAACGCCTTGTTTGCTCCGGCGTTTAATATTGATGGTAGTAAATTTGCCGTTATATCTGTGGATAAAAAGGGAGATAATGCACTGTTGGTGATAGATGTTAAAACGGATAAGAATCTGCAAAAGGTAAAATGTAAGTATCAGGAATATTATGTAACGCCGCAATGGATTGATAAAGAACGTATTCTTGTGGTGAAAATTAATTCGAAAGGGAAGCAGTTGGTTATTGTAGATTTGAATACGGGAAAAGAAAAAATGTTGTTTCAAGCGGGGCATCATAATTTGAAGGATCCGATAGTAAATGGAGATTATATCTATTTTTCTGCAGGTTTTACCGGTATTGATAACCTATTTGCTTATTCCATAGCCGACGGGAAGATATATCAAATCACCTCCTCGCGATTTGGAGCCTGTGATGTGAATGTTAAAGACAGTTATTTTTACTATTCTGATTATACCGCCGATGGTTATGTGTTGGCAAAAAAGCCTATAAACAAGAGGGATTGGCAATTGTGGGACGGTAAATTCACAACTTATCGATTGGCAGAAAAATTGACGCATCAGATTGGTGAACAGCTGACTCCCGATACCTTATTGATGAAGCAGTTTAAGGTGAAAAAATACTCCAAATTGGCACATCTCTTGAATATCCACTCTTGGGCTCCCATAGCTGTTGATACCGATGAAGGCATAGATACTTCGGTGGATATCGGTGTTTCGGCTGCTTTTCAAAATGAAATATCCTCAATGCAGGGAATGGTGGGGTATCGTAAAAAAGAAGGCTTCCGAAACGGACAGTTTTTTGCAAATATTTCTTATCGGGGATGGTTTCCCATTATTGATACAAAAATAGAGTATGGAAACCGCCGTTTGAAATATTATACCATTGCCAAACGTGCAGATAATAGTAAAGAAGATACATTACAGGTTCGTACCGACTGTAAAAATTTGGAATGGAAAAGTAGTATAAGATTACCCTTAAATTTATCTTCGGGACAGTTTAGTCGGGCTCTTATTCCCCAGGTAACCTATAACTACGCTTCGCTTTTAGGAAATAGAACCGTGCCTTTGCGTGTTGTAAATAAGGTAAAAACAGAAATGGGGAATTATAAATTTGCCGATATATCGTTACATAATCATATTTTAGAGTATCGGTTGGCATTCTATAATTTCAACAAAAAAGCACAACGCGATATACAAAACAGATTCGGACAGTTGTTTGTTTTCGATTATAGAAATACACCTTTTGGGACGGTAAATTATGGTAATACCTGGGCAACACAAGCAACGTTGTTTTTCCCAGGATTAGGACAGCACGATGGTATCAAATTATATGGAGGTTATCAATATCAATCTAATGTGAAAAACTATTTTTCTAATATTGTAAAAAATCCAAAAGGTGTATCGGGTTGGTTCTACAATCACAAATGGAGCGGAAGTATTAATTATGCTTTTCCTTTGTGCTATCCCGATTTTCATATTGGTTCGTTGGTTTATTTTAAACGTTTTAAAATTAATGCTTTTTACGATTTTAGTCAGGAAAAGGGTAGTGCTGTTTTAGACAAAAACAAAATCAACTTTACCAATAACTTCTTTTCTGCAGGAGCAGAGTTAACTACCGATAGTCATTTATTTCATTTTTCAAATTTAATAAATATGGGAGTGCGGGTTGGTTATGAAAATCAGAATAAAAAGCTGTTTGCAGATTTTATTTTTAGTATTGCGTTGAATTAGGAATTTCTTTAAATACTATGGTGTTTAGTGTTATAGCTATATTTGCAGGAAGAGATATTTAAGGTATATATTCTTTTTTTAACCGTAAAATATCAATCGTGTCCAATAAAAAATATAGATTCTTGTTTTTCTTATTGAAATCTCAGTATCTGTAGTTGTTTTTTAGTCTAGCGGGATTCTTTTTACTGTAAGGAGCAAGGGAACTAATTTTTTCTAATTACGCTGCAAATCCCCTCTTTTGACATCACAATTGATGGGGGGATTTTGTCAATTAATATTAGTAATGTGCAATTAGCAATAAATATTGTTAATTGTATAAGTGGGGCGCAGGAAATTGTGCAGTCTTGGCTTTTTGAGCCTTTTGTGTCAAGACAAAAGGGGGAAGCCTGTCCGGCGAGGACAAGAAAACAAGGAAAACATGTAAGATTATAAAGTTTTATCGGACAACAATGATTCTTTTTATGGTGTTTTTTGAGTTTAATTAATTTTATTTTAATTATTTTTCCCAAAAAAGTTGTTATTATAATAAAAAGGAGTACATTTGTACCGTTCAATTGGAACACCTATCAATTCTAAGGTAGTATTTAATAAGTTGGTTTTTTGAGTTTTCTCTTCTTGTCTTTTTTTATTTCATCATTGCTTTATTATTTACAAATTAAATTCTAAGTATTTTAGGATAATTATTTTAGGGTTCTTAATTAAGCAAAATATTTAATAATTTAAAATTTAGTAAAATGCAAGAAGGCAAAGTAAAATTTTTCGACACTACCAAAGGATTTGGATTTATTACCTCTAATGAAACAGGAGAAGATATTTTTGTTCACAACTCAGGTTTAGTAGACTCCATTAGTGAAAACGATAACGTTCAGTACAATACAGAGCAAGGTAGAAAAGGTTTAAATGCAGTTAATGTACAAATCGTAGATTAATACATCGACAAACCATTATAAAATAGTTGAAAGTATAGGGGGAAACTTAGTGGTTTCCCTTTTTTATTGTGAAAAAACGAAAGCTTTATATTTGTAATTAAATTTTACCATTACTGTATTAATGTTATCATCTGTTTTGATTGATTAAAAAGTTAGATTTTTATTCATCTCAAATAAAAATTTAAAAAAAAATAAAACCGAAATCGATTGCAATTGATTGATTTTAAAATGTTTGTTGAAGAATAGAAAAAATATATCTATTTTCGCCCAGTATTTAAGATTGGAGTGCGGTTTACAGCAATAAAGGTTATCGTTCTTCAAATTTATATTGGAAATAAAGAAGAAATAAAATATACATAAAAAAATAGTGATTATGAAAAGAGTATTAGTTGCAACAGGAGGAGGCGATTGTCCGGGGTTGAATGCGGTAATTCGTGCAGTTGTAAAACGTGCTGCTCAAGAAAAGGATTGGGAAGTAGTTGGAAGTATTCAATCATTCGATGGGATATTGAAAGAACCAACCGAAATAAAAATATTAGATGATGCTGCTGTTAAAGGAATTCATTACCAAGGGGGAACAATTCTAGGAACAACAACCAAAGGAGGACCTTTTGCATGGCCGGTAAAAAATAACGATGGTACCTGGGATGCTGTTGACCGCTCCGATGAGATGATTCGTAAATTACAATACCTGGGAATTGATGCCGTAATTAGTATTGGTGGCGATGGTTCTCAAAAAATATCGCAAGCGTTGTACGAAAAGGGGCTGAATATTATTGGTGTGCCAAAAACTATCGATAACGATCTTTCGGCTACCGATTTTACTTTTGGTTACCAAACAGCAGTAGAAGTTTGTACAGAAGGAGTAGATAAGCTGAAAACTACAGCTGCATCGCATAATCGGGTGTTTATTTTAGAGGCTATGGGGCGCGATGCCGGTTGGATTGCTTTAAGTGCTGCCATTGCCGGAGGTGCGGAGGCTTGTTTAATTCCTGAAATTCCTTATGATATTAAAAAAGTAAAAGAAAAATTAGATACCCGGTTTTTAAAAGGAAAAGGTTTTGGAATTATTGTTATTGCCGAAGGAGCAATGCCTAAAGGCGGAACTGCATTGGCTGAAGAGAGCACTGAAATAGGAAATCCAAACCTTAAATTAAGTGGAGCTGCTGATCGTTTGGCAGAGCAGTTAAAGGAAGCAGGTGTTGAGGCCGATATTCGTACAACGGTATTAGGACACTTGCAACGCGGGGGGATTCCTGTTGCTTACGATAGAGTTCTGGCCACACAGTTTGGTGTTAAGGCTTTTGAAATGGTGTTAGAAGGTAAATTCGGACATATGGTAGCTTACCGTCATCCCGAAGTGGTTGCTGTACCATTAATTGAGGCTGTGGGACAACAAAATTTAGTAGATCCAAATTCAAATCTGGTACATACAGCTAAAGGTGTAGGTATTTCTTTTGGGGACTAATTTTTACGTAAATTCTGACATTTACGTTGGATTATAGGATTAAAAAACTTTAGAAGCAGTTTGTTTTATAGGATAAAAACAGCCGAAATAAATTTTTATTTCGGCTGTTTTGTTTTCAAAGAAGTTTCGTTAAGGTCATGTATAATTTACGATTCAACATGATCTGTTTTAATTATTTCGGTAATTATTTTCTCCTTTTTGGCATCAAAATCAACTTTTATAATATCGCCTTCACTAATTGAGGCTTTTATAATTATTTCAGCCATTTCGTCTTCTAAATATTTCTGGATTGCCCGTTTCAGCGGTCTGGCACCAAATTGCACATCGTATCCTTTCGATGCAATAAAATCTTTGGCATCGCTGCTGATTTCTAGTTGATAACCTAAATCTTTTACTCTGTTATAAAGCCCGGATAATTCAATATCAATAATTCGATGAATATCTTCCTTAGTTAAAGAGTTAAACATAATTAAATCGTCAATTCGATTTAAAAATTCGGGTGCAAACGCTTTTTTTAAGGCTTTTTCGATAATTGTATTGGCGTAATTGTTATTTTGTATTGTAGATGATTGGAAGCCAATTCCCTTTCCAAAATCTTTCAATTCACGACTACCGATATTTGATGTCATAATGATAATACAATTTTTAAAATCTACTTTTCGACCTAAACTGTCGGTTAAAACGCCATCGTCTAGCAGTTGCAACAGAATATTAAAAACATCGGGATGTGCTTTTTCTATTTCATCAAGAAGTACTACAGCATAGGGCTTGCGGCGCACTTTTTCGGTAAGTTGTCCGCCCTCCTCATAGCCGACATATCCGGGGGGAGCTCCTACCAATCGCGATACAGCAAATTTTTCCATATATTCGCTCATATCGATACGAATTAGTGCATCTTTACTATCGAATAAGCTTTGCGAAAGTTCTTTGGCTAGTTGAGTTTTTCCAACCCCTGTAGGCCCTAGGAAAATAAACGATCCAATGGGGCGATTAGGGTCTTTTAACCCGGCTCTGTTGCGTTGAATTGCTTTAACAATCTTGGTGATTGCTTCTTGCTGCCCGATAATTTTTTTTCCTAACTCTTCACCCATCAATAATAAGCGGGAGCCTTCAGCTTGTGCAATTCTTTTAACAGGTACACCTGTCATCATTGCAACCACTTCTGCAATATTATCAGCGGTAACTTTCTCTTTTTTTGATTTTAGCTCTTCGAGCCATTTTTCGTTTTCCCGTTCAAGGTTTTGTTCATACATCTTTTCCTTATCACGAAAACTTGCTGCTAATTCAAATTTTTGCGCTTTTACTGCCTTTATTTTATTATTTCTTGCTTCTTCTATATTTTTCTCCAATTCATCAATAATAATTGGGACATCGATATTGGAGATGTGTACTCGTGAACCTGCTTCGTCTAAAGCATCAATGGCTTTATCCGGTAAGAATCTATCGCTGATATATCTGTTGGTTAATTTTACGCAGGCCTCAATGGCATCTTCTGTATATATTACGCTGTGATGATCCTCATATCTTTCTTTGATGTTGTTTAAGATTTCAATTGTCTCATCGGGTGAGGTTGGTTCTACCATTACTTTTTGAAAACGACGTTCTAAAGCTCCATCTTTTTCTATATTTTGGCGGTATTCATCCAATGTTGTGGCACCAATACATTGTATTTCTCCACGTGCCAATGCAGGTTTTAGCATGTTGGCGGCATCTAATGACCCGGCAGCTCCTCCCGCTCCAACAATGGTGTGTATTTCATCTATAAACAGGATAACATTAGTGGTTTTAGACAGCTCGTTCAATATTGCTTTCATGCGTTCTTCGAATTGCCCGCGGTATTTTGTACCTGCAACAATTGATGCTAAATCGATACTTACCACACGCTTATTAAAAAGTACACGCGAAACTTTGCGTTGAACAATTCGCATTGCCAAACCTTCGGCAATGGCCGATTTTCCTACTCCGGGTTCACCTATTAATACCGGATTATTCTTTTTTCTCCGACTTAATATTTGAGCCAACCGTTCAATTTCAGTTTCCCGTCCTACAATAGGATCTAAAGTGCCTTCTTCAGCCGATTTGGTAATATCTGTGCCAAAATTATCTAATACCGGAGTTTCTGATTTACCGGAATGATGTTTGGTTGTTTTTTTATGTTCCTCTTGATGTGATTCTTCCGAAGAGAAGCCTGTTGTTGCCTTGGGTGTTGTATTTTTTATCTCGGTTAAAACTTTATCGTAATTGATGTTGTTTTGTTGCATTTTTTTAGTGACTATACTTTCGTCATCTTTAAGTATTGCCAACAAAAGATGTCCTGTGTCAATGGTATCCTGATGTAGTGATTTTGCTTCAAGATAGATTAATTTTAATGCCCTTTCGGCTGAACGTTGAAGAGGAATATCCTCGTTTTGGTCCATCGAAATATATTTTGCTTTTAATTCGCTTTCGATATCCTCTCTTATTTTGTAAAGATTAAGATCTAAATGTTTAAGAACAGTAATAGCAATACCCTCGCTTTTACGTAATATGCCTAAAAATAAGTGTTCTGTGCCTATTGTGCTGTTGCCTAAGCGCTCGGCCTCTTCTTTACTATAAGATAAAACATCTTTTATACAGGGGGAAAATTTAGAGTCCATATTGAAATGATTAATTATAATGTTGTGTGAATAAGTCTGATGTTTGAGTATTTCTTATTCTACGACTACCCAAAAGTACTGAAAATAGTATTAAAATAGAAGAATTATCTGTCTTTTTCGTTAATCAATTAGCAATATTAAGTCAATTAATAATTTAAGATTAATTCGTGATTTGTATGTGGATTTGTGTAATTTGTTGTAAATTAGTGTTTTGTGAAGGGTGTGAAATGTGTGGACGGAAGATGGGAGACAAGAGTAAAGACATCTTTTGTGGGCATTAAAGTATTTATATGCTGATATATTAATTCGATAGTGTTTGATTTTAGTTCTGAAGAATTGAGTCTTATCCAACTACCAATAATTCATTCTTTTTCAGAAGTATTCTTAGAGTTAAGATTAGATTTTTTTATAATGTGTTAATTGGTCTGGATAATTTACAATCAAAATATCTATTTTTGGAAAAAACTTTTTTATGAGAATAGATGTTATAATATTACTATTTTTCTTTGTATTGTTTGGGGGATGCAAGCCACAAAAACAATTTCAATGCTACTGGAATGCTTCTTCCGGTAAGAAAACAGAATTAATAAATGACGAAGGTGCTGTCTTGTATCAACCTGCGGATAAGTTTACAGTAAAAGTATTTAATAATGCTGAAAATTTAGATGTGGTATTGGCAACCAATTCGCCTGCAACACTTCAAAAAATATACAATCTGGGACTTGCCGTTTGGTTTGACCCCAGCGGACGACAACGTAATGTCTTTGCCGTAAATTTTCCGCTATCCGTTGCATCGCCTTTTACAAATAAAGGTTTTGAAATTTATTTGCAACGGTTCGATAGATTAAGATTGCAACAAGAATTTGCCGGTAGATTTACGGAATATGAAACAATAGATACACGTACCCAGGAACATACCAATTATAGTACTTTAACAGCTGATAATGCTGTTCGTGTGTATATAACTACCACAAATCAAGTGCTTTTTAAGTATCGTTTAACCATTCCTTTAAAGTTGATTTACGGCGATACTCCTCCGGAACAAGCTGTGTTGAGTATTGGAGTGACAAGTCTGAATGAGCCCGATGCAGAATATTATTCGGCATTGAGCAGCAAACAGGTTATTCAACGAAATTTAAATAAACTAAAGGTTTACAATGCTAAAAATCGACAAGACTTAGAAGATTGGTGGAGTAATTTTGTTTTGGCAAAGAAAAAATAATGTGGTAATGAGTTGGAAATAATAAATTTTATATATTTCTTGATTAAGATAAATATGAGCATAAAATAACAAGTGATATAACCATTAGGAAATCTATTAAAAAATAAGATTTCGTAATTGTGTTCCCATAGTAAAAATTTATTGTGGGAATATTTTTTTGAGGAGCTGTAACAAAACAGACACCTTGTGCGTCCTACGAATAAAATTACGAAATAAGGTATTGTTTTATTATTTTTGAATGACTTTTAAATATTGTTGCTATGAAAATTATCTCCAAATTGTCGATGTTTATAATTCTATTTCTGAAAATGTTATCGGTTGTTGTTACCGCCGAAGCACAGCAGTACGAATCATTTTTGTATGGAAGCGTAATTACCAAAGACAATACCGTTTATACCGGTGCTATACGCTGGGGCGATGAAGAAGTATTTTTAACAGATCTGTTTAATGCCAAAAAAATAGAAAATCCTTACATTAAATATATCGATAAACTGCCTGATAGTGAAAATTCGTTACAATATTCCTCTTATAACCGCCGGTTTTTGTGTCGGTTTGGCGATATTGCATCTATTACCCCAACAGGAAGTATGTCGGCAATAGTTGAGCTGAAAAATGAAAAATTTATTAATGTAAGGCGTTATTTTAACGATATTGGAACTAAGGTAGCTATTATTGATAAAGAATTAGGATTATTGGATATTTCCTGGTATAAAATTAAAGAAGTGCGTTTTTTTACTCCTGAAAAATATCCTGTTGAGAGTTTTGGAAATCCTATTTATGGTAAAGTAACGACTACTGTCGGCGAATTTACGGGTTTTATCCAGTGGGATAAAGATGAACGTCTGCTTTCCGATAAGTTAGATGGCGATAGTAAAGAGGTGGCTTTATCTATTCCGTTTCATAAAATAAAAAATATCCGCAAAATAAGGTACGGTTCAGAGGTTACCCTGAAATCGGGACGTAAGGTAGAGCTCAAAAACTCTAACGATGTTACTTCTGCCAATCGTGGTATTATTGTTACCATGCCTCAGGTTGGACGTGTTACTTTAGATTGGAAACATTTTTTGTCACTGGAACTGTTTGCTTATCCCAAAGCATTAAATAACTGTAATAACCAATTTCCTCCCACAGAACGATTAAGCGGAACAATATATACTACTGGTAACGAAAAATTGGAAGGAGTTATTATTTACGATTTAGATGAGGCGATGAACGCTGAAATTTTAGATGGACTTAATGACTATTTAGATTTCGAAATTCCTTTTAGAAATATCAAAAAGATAGAACCCAAATCGTATAACTACTGCTTGGTAGAGCTGAAAAAAGGAGATAAACTGTACCTTGGTGAAGAATCTGATGTTTCGGATAAAGGTTATGGCTTTTTAATATTTACCGGCGGCGAGAAGTACCGCTATCTGCAATGGAAGGATATAAAAAAAATAGTGTTCGATTAAAATATCAGAGAGCAGAACTAATATTTTAATTTAAATAAAGAAAAAGCAAGAAAATATTATGATGTTTTCTTGCTTTTATTGTGAGGTGTTTTATTGTAAATACAATTAAATCAATATTTTCTGATGCAATGTATCACTGCCAATAGAATGAGTGCAAAAAAAGAGTGAAACATTTTATTTTGAAACATTGGAATACCTTCAGTAAGTTTATTTTTTATTAAAGTAATATTTCTCTATTTTTGCGCTCTTTAGAATATTATCATAAATATTGAATCAGCTAAACAATGCGTATTTTTATTACAACTTTTTTAATTATAATCAGCAGTTTATCTTATGCTCAGACTCTTGTAAAAGGTAAAATTACCGATACCGAAAACAACTCTTTGCCCGGCGTAACTGTACTTGTTCCTAAAACTACCATAGGTACAATAACTAACAGAGATGGAGTGTTTCAAATAAAATTACCCCCAAATAGTAAACAGTTACAGTTGAGTAGTATAGGTTATAAAACCCGAACAGTGAATATTGGCAGCAAAAAATATCTACATATAAAACTGCCAAAGGAAACCGTAAAATTACAAGAAGTTTTGGTAATGCCTAAAGATACGCTGTTGGCAATGCTTTATAGAGCCTACGGAAAAATTAAGGATAATTATGCCAAAACGCCAACCAATTTAAACGGTTTTTATCGGGAATCGTATTATGCCCCTAAAAAAGATGCTTATTTATATTATGGTGAAGCATTGATTAAAGTGTTTAAAACATCTTATAAAAATAAGGCTGACGGACAAGTTGAGATATTGCAAAGCCGAATGAACAAACACCCAATGTACGATTCGTTAAGCAGAACAATGTGGTATGGTGGATTATATACACCTATCTATTCTGATATTGTAAAACATCGACAAAGTCCTATTAACCCCAAATCTTTTAAATCTTATGATTATACCATTTATAAAACTACGCTTGATGGTGTCCCTGCCTACAAAATAGAATATAAATCAAAAAAAGGCTGGGAAACATCTTTCAAAGGATTCTTTTATCTTGATAAAGAAACATTGGCATATCTCTATTTTGAAGAAGAAAGTACACCATATGGAATAGAATTGCGAAATAAAGGTTTAAAAACAAGTGTTACTTCTAGAAAACTGAATAGTGTTGTAAAGTATTTAAAGGGTGAGAAATTTTACTATTTGGCATATTATTCCGAAAAGGAATATTTATACGATAATTTTACAAAACAAGAAGTGGAACAACTAAACGAATATATTACCTTAAATGTACCTACAACGACCAAACCTATTCCTTTTGAAAAGCAAGTACAAGAAAGAGATGTTTTTTTTATAAAAGCCAGCGATTATAAAGAAAGCACATGGAAAGATAAAGATGGTATTGTTCCCGACAATGCTTTGCAAAAACTGATAGTTTATAACAATCAAACTTCCGATAGTTTATTAAAAAAGAAATATAAATTGCCCAAATCTTACAGTTGGCGACAAAAATTCCTAAAAATAGCAACAAGAATGTATAGTGATATGGATTTTTCTATCCATACTTTAAATAATGTTCCCAACAGTAAAATTGCTTTTAATCCCGATGACACAAACATTTTTACAGGAGAAATTACCGCCTCTAATTTACAGGCTTATAGTTATGCTTTCCGTTTGGGATA
>PDWJ01005718.1_pt1 | contig 13013 bp, 13 predicted proteins | sample 1430881 | NCBI WGS metagenome assembly PDWJ01 (sample SAMN01162460, study PRJNA174530) | Oral metagenome, whole genome shotgun sequencing project. | biome: Marine environment; feature: Marine mammal; material: Swab sample of the gingival sulcus; isolation source: swab sample of gingival sulcus... | reverse complement strand
CGACGCTATGCAAATAACAGCAAAACAGCACCGGCTTCCACCTAAAACCGGACATTTTAGCTTTGCCCAAAAAGAGGACATTTTAACTTTGGGTTGACAAAATCATGCTGAAATTATAGACAGTTTACCCTCATCCCCAACCTTTCTCTTCAAGGAGGAAAAGTTTATTGCGGGTGGCATTAACGAAAAAACTCAACCAAGGCATCGCACAACACTCTGACCCGCATAGGGAGTTGCTTTTGTACACTGTACAAAGCGTAAATATCACGCTTGGGCATTTTCCACCTTGGCAAGATGCTGACCAGTTCGCCTTTTTCCAACTCGGTTTGACACAGCGTTTTCGGCACATAAGTGAGACCTAAATGTTGCTTTGCCAAGGCAATACAGAGGCTGATTTCATTGACCTGAAAACGAGCTGTTGAAATGTTGAGCTTGAATATCTCATTGGTGTGCTGATGCCTTAGAACCATTTTTGATAACGGTTGAGCAATTAGCCAATGATGCTTTGGCAAATCGCCAGGATGTTTGATTTGGGGGTGACTGCTCAAATAAGCTTTTGTGGCAACAATGCCGGTTTCTACGTTTGCCAAGCGTTTCTGTACAAGGCCGGAATCGTTTTGTTTACCTATCCTTAAGGCTAAATCCGCCCCCTGCTGTAAAAAATTATCGTTGCGGTTATTAAGCTGTAAAATTAAATTAATTCTGGGGTAGCTGATTAAAAAATCCCGCCAAAAATTGGCCATAAAAATGGATAAATTGATTGGGGCTAAAACGCGTACTGTACCACTCGGTTGAGTGGTGTTTTGATGGATGTCCTCTATGTTTTGAGTAAGCGTTGCCAACAACGGTTGGCATTTATCGAAATATATTGCCCCCTCTCGAGTTAAAGTAATGCCTCTTGGGCTGCGGTTGATCAGCTTACAGCCTAAATGTGCCTCTAACTTTTGCAACCGTCTGCTGAGTGTGGAAGCGGGCATGTTCATCTGCATGGCCGCTTTTTGTAAACTACCGGCTTGGATAACGGATACAAATAGGGAAAGGTTATTTAGCATTGCAAAAATGGAATTTAATCTTTAAATTTTGCTTATTCTATCCTTTTTGCAACTCTGTTACAATGCCAACACTAGCATCTTGATGAGGAAAAATAATGGGTTTTAAATTTCGTTTATTTAATACGGCAGTGATGTCATTGTTATTGTCTATGTTGATGACACTTTGGGTCACATGGATAAATCTGGGCTTTGTTGATGATTTTTTCTGGCGTTGGCTAAAAGCGTGGGCGTTAGCATTCCCGGCTGCCTTTATTTGCGTGTTGGTACTGGTCCAACCGGTAATGAAATTGAGCAAAAGAGTTTTTGGCATTAAGGAATAAGTATTTTCTGCACGCCTTGCTTTTGTCTGGCGATTTCCTATGCGTTGCAAAAAAATAATATCTCGTGACAACCCGCCTAGTACACCAATGGGAAGGAAACTATGCAAACATTTTTACAACAATACTTACCACAACACTATCGACAGATTAGCCGACAAAGTGTCAGCGTTGACGGTGAACCAGCGGTTTTGACGCGTTATCAAAACGATAACAGTGAACAATTAACCGGCGAACATTTTAGCACCCTATTTGCTCAGGATAAGCTAAAAGGGTTTGTATGGCTTGCACCGAGTTTAGTTGGCGGAACACTACCAACTCAAGAACAAGCAAATGAAATCGCTGATGATTTTTTACGGGTATATGCACCGGATTTGCACGCCAATAAAGAATTACATTGGATTAAACCGCACCATGAGCCAATTATCATTGGCAGTAAAAAACAAACCATTACGGGAATGAAAGTCAAAATGCGTCATCCGGGAAACGGACTTTGGTTCTGGGCTATTATCGGTAATAATCGGCAGGTTATTATCTTTGAAAGAGACATTGTTTGGTTGGATTTCAAGTTTAAGCGACAAACAGAAAAGTGGCTACACGACGAGTGGTTGGTTTCTCAGAACCTTCGCTAAAGCCCGGCACGGACTCTCATGCCTTCTTGAATTTGTGTGCAAGTTGGATAATAAACGGCGAAATCATCCGCAGACATCAGCCCTGACGGGCAGCACACTTAATTGCACCGGTAATGGAAAAAATGCCGTGATTACCCTGATTCACTCATTTTCCTCGATATCTTAATTTCTAAAAATAGGATAGAATGGTAGACTCAGTGACAGAAACGATGAATAAGAAATAAAATGAGTCATCATTCTACCGATAAATCTGCTTCGATCGCCCATTACGGTCTTGGCGTTATTCTTTACTCGGTTATTTTGGGCACGGTCATTGCCTTACTCGCCGGCTCTTATGAAATTAGCTTTAGTTTTCTGGCCAAGTTTTGGCACGAAAAAAACGTATTGTTGGACAGTGTTCCCAAATGGTTACTCTACGGTATCGGTCCCTTTTTAGCCATTCCTATTATCTACTTTGTTATATCTCAAATACCGGAAAAACGTCAGCACAGTCCTACCGATATTATTGCCGGCATTCATATCTATAACGGTCATCTCGATGCAAAATCGTCTATCCTGTCGGCTGTTGCTTCCGCTTTTTCAATTGGTTTCGGGTTTTCGGTTGGCTATTACGGCCCAACAGTACAGCTGGGTGCCGGTTTGGGCGCCATTATGCACCGCATCAAATGGTTGCGTCCCATTTACCTGTACGTCAGCATCGGTGCGGGCACAGCAGCGGCAATTGCTTCTATTTTCCACGCCCCCATCGGGGCGGTTGTCTTCGTTCATGAAGTGTTATTTCGCTTCTTTTCCATTCGGGCCTTTGCACCGATTACCATCGCCTCGGTAACCAGCTATGTCGTCAGCAATAGATTTTTTGACAAAGTCATTTTTTTCGATGTACCACAACACTACGCACCTGATACACCAACCTACCTGATTGCCGCCGGTTCGGGTATTTTGGCGGCTATTGTCGCCGTCGCCATGATTCAAAGTATTCTGCGCCTGCAACAGTGGAATAAAAAACATATCCCCAGCCTGATGATGCAATATGCCGTTGCGGCCTTGATTACCGCAGTGATTATCAGCAACATACCACAAGCCGCCGGCAGTAGTTTACAGGCCATGCAAAAAGTACTGGACAACCACGGTTTTACATTGATTCTGTTGTTATTGATTTTTTTAGCTAAATTTATCGCAACAACAACGGCATTCGGTTTTAATATTCCCGGTGGTATATTCGGCCCGTCTATTTTTATTGGTGCCGCTTTGGGCGGGCTTATCAGTCAAAGTATTGACCTCTTCTCACCCGATCTCATCGGCTCTCAACAGATTATTATTATTTCAACAATGGCAGCGATGATCAGTGCAGTACTCGGCGCTCCTATTGCCATGATTTTAATTACTATTGAGATTACTGGTGATTTTCACATTATTAGCGTCGTTATGCTCGCAGTTGTGATGGCAAATATTACCGCCTATCGCTTTATGGGAACGAGCTCATTTTTTGATATCCAACTCAAGTCACGCGGTTTTGATTTCGAAGAAGGTCGCGATCGGCTATACACCGAAAACCAAACGATTAGCACCATTGTCCATGACGATTATCTGGCCATCAAAGATGAAATGCTGCTGTCCGATGCGGAAAATACCATGCTGGCAGCGCATCAAAACCTCGCCTTTGTCATCGATGACGAGGGTAACTTGCTGGGACAAGTTCGCCTGGTCGATATTGAGTATTATTTTAGAGAGCACGGCAGTGAAATAGCACAAGCGACAATGTTAAAAACCGTGACAAACCCCAACATCCCCGTTATTTACAAGGCAACTTCCATCTGGAAAGCTATGCAGCAAATTAGCAAAGCGAGAGGAAATTTACTCCCTGTGGTCGACGGTGAAAACAACCCCAAACTACTCGGTGTTGTTGATAATGGCAGTCTGATCAATCTCTATTTCTCCCATCTAAAGACATTGAGAACGCGAGAAAACGCCAGCAGATAGCATTTGAACTGAACAACCGGTCCTATAGACGGTGGGTTAGTTTCATCGACTGAAAGTCGTGATACGGACAGGCTGTACCCCAATTTTGAACAACAGGCCTGGGCGTTATTTCCTCAAGTATCAAGTAGCAATTTTTCCTCCACAGTGTTTAAAGGCATACAGCATCAGAGGTGTTTGTCAAAGCCTTCTTAAAATCAAATTAGTAAAAAAACTTGAAACTTCACGAATATGTTAGTAAAATAGTTATGCTTAAAATTTATTGTTTATATAAAATTATATTTACAAGGTTATTTGCAAAGTTAGTAGAACGAATTAATTTTTACACAAGCATTGTTTATATTTTAAATGTTAACTCTATAGGAGTATTATGAAAATCCATGAGCCTAAAAGGAAACTTGGTGTCTTGTCGCTGGTTTTTTTCGTTGTTGCCGCCGCTTCACCACTAACGGGGTTTGTGGGTGGATATCCAGTTGCCACCCTCTTAGGGAATGGTGGTGGTGTGCCAGGAAGCTATATTATCGCCGGATTAATCTTATTAATTTTTTCGATTGGTTACATCGCCATGAGTCGTTATGTAAAAAATGCGGGAGCATTTTACGCTTACATTTCCGAAGGGCTGGGACCTAAATTAGGCATCAGCGGACTGGGACTGGCCATTCTTACTTATGTATCCATTTATCTGTGCGTAGCTGCTTTATTTGGTTTGTTTACGCAAATATTTGTTGCGGAATTTGTCGGCTCCAGTCCGCCTTGGTGGGTTTATACCCTTGCCATGATAGCTGTAGTTGCTTGGCTGGGTATCCAAAGAGTGGAAATTGGCGGCCGAATTCTCGGTGTATTAATGATTGCCGAGGTTCTAATTGCTATCATTATTGCCGCCGCCTCCATCAATCACGCGATGGATACAGGAACTTTAGACTTTACCCCCTTTTCTCCCACACTGGTGTTTCAAAATGGGCTGGGTATTACACTCATTTTTGCCCTGGCAAGTTTTATTGGCTTTGAAGCAACGGCCATCTACAGTGAAGAATGTATCGATCCTGAAAAAACGATACCAAGAGCCACTATTATTGCCGTATTACTAATCACTTTTTTCTTTGTTTTCTGTAGTTGGGGGGTTGTACAAACCTTTGGTGCGAGCGAAATGAGAGCGGCTGTCGAAAAGAACACACCTGACTTATTTATTTTAAATGTTGCCAGTATGTATTTTGGCAAGTGGATTTTTGTTGCAATTAACTTATTGTTGATTACCAGTTTGTTCGCTGCCTCACAATCATTTCACAATAATTTAACTCGCTATTTTCACAGCATGGGTAAAAACCGTATTTATTGGACTAAATTGGCCATACTACATCCAACAAAAGGCACCCCTGCTATCTCCTCAATTGGGGCCGGTATAAGTATGGCAATGACTTTTGCTGTTTTAATCTACATCGGTGCAGATCCATTCTTACATATTTTTACTTGGGGATCCGCAATTGCCACCATGTCAATCTTGGTTTTACAGATATTTGTTAGCATTGCTGTGATTAAATTTTTTAAAGAACGTCAAGAGATTAGCGAACCTGCGTGGAAAGTCATCTATATGCCGATTTTATCAGCACTAGGATTATTAATGATGCTAACACTGGTGTTGACCAATCTTCGTGAATTTAGCGGAGTACAATCAACTATCGTTTATTTGATTCCTGTATTAGTAGCTTTTGCAATGATTGGTGGCTACATTTATGCTGCCATCATTAAAAAAATTAATCCGACGATTTTCCACGCTTTTGAGAAAATAGTAGAAGAAAATTAATAAATAGGGCTTGCTCATTGATATTAATTAAAAAGTTGTCATGTGCAGGCGTTTGTGTAACAGTTTCTGTAAATAGTAAATAATAAAATTAACTTATTAGACATAATACAAATACACTAAATGAAAAAATATAACGCTATATTTTTTATGCCTACTTTGATATTGACAAGTAGGCAATCTTATCATTTTATCCCAAGCGGAGGAAAATAACTATGCAATTTCATCATCACGGATATGTTTCTAAAGATCCACGTATTCAACCTGCACAGGGCACCGGCATTAACCGTCCCGAAGATTTACCGGAGGAAATCGATGTCCTTATCGTTGGTTCGGGACCTGCCGGTATGCTGCTGGCAGCGCAGTTGTCCCAATATCCGACAATCACCACTCGCATAATCGAACAACGAGACGGGCGTTTGGAAATTGGTCAGGCAGACGGTATTCAGGCACGCAGTGTTGAGACATTTCAGGCCTTTGGTTTTGCCGAACCGATTACCGCAGAAGCCTACCAAATTACTGAGATGATTTTTTGGACACCGGCACAGGATGATCCAAGCAAAATTGTTCGCAGCCAGCGCACACTGGACGATGAACACGGCATCAGTGAGTTTCCGCACTTAATCGTCAACCAGGCACGCGTGCTTGATTATTTTGCCGATGTTGCCGCCAATTCTCCGGCCCGCATCACGCCCGATTACGGTGTTGAATTTTGTGGTTTAACCGTTGGCGAGGGTGAATACCCTGTTGCTGCCGACATCCGCTACGTTGCCGGCGAGCGTAAAGGCGAAAAACGTACGATACGGGCAAAATATGTAGTCGGTTGTGATGGAGCCCGCAGCCGGGTTCGTGATTCCATTGGCCGTCAACATATTGGCGGGGCATCTTTACACGCTTGGGGGGTCATGGATGCATTGGCGGTCACTGATTTTCCCGATATTCGCCTCAAGTGTGCCATTCAATCCACCGACCACGGCAGTATTCTGTTAATTCCGCGCGAGGGCGGCTACCTGTTCCGCATGTATGTTGACCTTGGTGAGGTTGCCGAAGATGATAACCATCAGGTACGCAATACTCCGCTGGAAGACATTATTGCCCAAGCCAACGCCATCATCAGCCCTTATACACTCGACGTTAAAGATGTGGCTTGGTGGTCTGTCTATGAAGTCGGACACCGTGTCACGGATAAGTTTGATGATGTTGATATCGGCGATGAAACACGTATGCCGCACGTCTTCATTTGCGGTGATGCTTGTCACACCCACAGTGCTAAAGCCGGGCAAGGGATGAACGTGTCAATGCAGGATGGCTTTAATTTGGGTTGGAAATTGGCTTCTGTACTGACGGGACGCAGCCCGCAAAGCCTACTGGCCACTTATTCGGAAGAACGCCAAGTGGTGGCTCAGAATCTGATTGACTTTGACCGTGAATGGTCGGGCATGATGGCGAAAAAGCCCGAGGAATTCGACAGCCCTGAAGAGCTGAGTGATTTTTACGTGCGCACGGCAGAGTTTCCGGCAGGTTTTATGACCCAGTATGTACCCTCAATGATTACCGGTGATGATAGACATCAGGCACTGGCTAAAGGTTTCCCTGTCGGTAAACGCTTTAAGTCCGCCCCGGTAGTGCGTATTGCTGATGCCGTACCGGCACACCTCGGACACCATGCCAAAGCCGACGGGCGCTGGCGCATCTACGTCTTTGCTGACAAGGATACTTCGGCATTGAATACTTGGGCCGACTGGCTGGCCAGTAATGCCGACTCACCACTCTTGGCCTATACACCCAAGGGCACAGATCCGGACAGCGTTTTCGATGTCAAGGTAATTTACCAACAAGCCCATTATAAAGTAGAAGTCCCGGATATTCCGGCGGTATTTTTGCCGCGTGTCGGTCCGTTTGCATTGATTGACTATGAAAAAATTTATGCACCGGACCTGCAAAATGATATCTTTGCCGCTCGCGAGATTGATCGTGGTGGTGCAGTGGTAGTGGTTCGTCCGGATCAGTACGTTGCCCAAGTGTTACCGCTGTCGGCAACAACTGAACTGGCTGAATTTTTCGCCCAAAATATGCAGCCGGCTTAAGAAAAACACAAAAGAAAAATGCCCCGATCACCCACAAGTGGTCGGGGCATTCCTTCTTTTAAAAAAGAGGGAAATAACGAGTTGATTCTATATATTGTTGGTTATCTTATCCAAAGCAGCGTATAATTCTTGAATAGTTTTTTTGCCTAGGTCTTCTTCGATATGTATATATTCTTCAATCACTTGTTGCTGTATAACTAAAAATAATTCCCTGGCTTTTGCTGTCAGGGTGATGCGAATGCGCCTTTGGTCCTGCATGGGTAACTTGTTGATTAGTTCTACTTCCTCCATACGTTTGAGAATACCGGCCATACTGGGACTGAGGATACAGCATTTTTCGCATAATCTTCGCGGTTCCAAATCACCGCATTCATCCAGAGCTTGCATAATTCGCCACTGTTGTTCGGTAATACCGTGTTGATTGAGAATAGGACGAAAGTGCGTCATAAAATGCTCGCGGGCTTTGAGTAATAATAAGGGTAAATTGCGATATATTTGTGTCATGGTGGGCTATTAATTTTTTCTGAGTTGATAAGATCTGATAAGCTTTGATAAGCAATGTAAAAACCGACGTTAGCGAACCGCGCTAGCGATTAATGGGTCAGGCTAACGCAGGTGGATACTTTATTGTAAGGTTAATAATCTGCACCATGACTGACAGAAGCACTGCTGTCGGTATTAAATTTTGCTGCCAGGTCGCATGCCGCTTGGCGTAATAACAAGGCATCAACCCCTACTAACATAAAACTTGCTCCCAACTGTTCGTATTCAACTGCTGTTTGCGGGTCAGCAGAAAAAACACCGGCAGCTTTACCATGGGCTGCGATGGTGGCGATGGCATCAGCGACAGCTTGTTTGACTTTTGGGTGGCCCGGTTGTCCTAAATAGCCCATCGAAGCGGCTAAATCCGAAGGTCCGATAAAGACGGCATCTACGCCCTGAACCTGAGCAATTGCTGCTAAGTTGTTGAGGCCTGCTACCGTTTCGATTTGCGTGATTAAACACATTTGCTCATCAGCGTGCTGAAAATAGTCGCCTACGGCATTCCAACGTGCAGCTCTTGCCATTGCCGTACCAACACCGCGGATACCATTATCCGGATAGCGCATGGCCCTGACGAGATTTTCAGCTTGCTGCACACTTTCGACCATAGGTATCATCAATGTCTGTGCCCCAATGTCCAAAACGCGTTTAATCATTGCCGGATTGTGATCAGGAAGACGAACCACGACTTTCTGGTCAGGATAAGCTGCTAACACTTGTAGTTGATCACGAATACTGCGGATATCATTCGGGCCGTGTTCCCCATCAATTAACAACCAATCAAAGCCTGTCGTTGCCATAATCTCGGCAGTATAGGCGTCTGCCAAACCCAAAAACACCCCGATTTGGCGCTGTTTTGCCTTGACGGCTTGTTTAAAGCGGTTAATCGGCATCTGCATCAGCTTTTCTCCGCGGCAGAGGAAACAAAACGACAGGTAATATTACCCAACTCGCCATAGTCGATATGAAATGTGTCATTGGCACGAATTTTAACCGGGCGGGTGAAAGAGCCGGCTAAAATAATTTGCCCGGCCTCCAAAGCCACACCATGCGGGGCGAATTTCTTAGCTAACCAGGCGATACCATTAGCGGGGTGGTTGAGTACACCGGCGGCAACACCGGTTTCTTCGATAACACCGTTTCTATATAGCAATGCCGCTACCCAACGTAAATCCACATCCATCGGTTTAATCGGACGCCCTCCCATAATAATACCCAAATTGGCGGCATTATCCGAGATAGTGTCCATCACTTTGCGCGGGCGTTTGCTCTCCGGATCAATGCGATGACAACGCGCGTCAATCAATTCCACCGCGGGAATAACATAATCCGTTGCCGATAGCACGTCGAGCATACTGACATTATCACCTTGCAAGGTATCTTTTAAAATAAAGGCCAACTCAACTTCAAGCATCGGGTCAATAAAATGATATTTTTCGTCCTTCAGCCAGTTTTAATTGAATGCCTTGGTGCTGAATGGCATAGGCATCGTCAATGGTGATTTCAGGGTAATCGAGTGAAATCTGTCGTGTCTGACAGGCATTTCTTTCCGCTTCGTGCAATCGCCTCGCAGCGGCTTTGATAACTTCTTGATCTAACATAATACTCCTTAATTTAATTTTTGCGGTAGCGTGTATGCACATTATTTTTTTTCCACGTGCCATAGGAAAATTCATCGTACTCTAACGATAATGCCAATCCTCTTTGGGCAAACACGGCTGAAAAATGTTCGCACATTAGGGCAAATAACTCATCGCACACCTTTTGCCGCTGTTCTGCCGTTCGTCCTTGGCCAATCTTCAGGGTGGCGTGAACAAAGGCGTCTTCCTTATGACTGCCATCGGCAATCACATACTCGCTGACGCGATGAGCGCGCACGCGAATACCACCGGTTGGGAACAACCCGCCCTGGTTAATCAACACCTGACTGGATTGTTGCAATAGTGCTTGAATATTTTCATCCGCTAAATTATCGGTGTATTCATAAATAAGGTGTGGCATCGTTAACCTCCGGTGGTTTCATGTAATAGATTTTTATGTATAGTTATGCCAGAAATTTTCTGGTACGAGGCACGTCATCGAAGACAATACTATAGTTACGGCAAGATGACGTAACACTGTACCGGGAAATTAGTGGCATGACTATAATGAATTATAAGACAGGGAAAATGGCATTAATCTGCCCTGTTCCGGACGAGGCAAAATACGGTGTGACTACCTCGACTTTGCCTTTATATTTATCCCAACCTAAGGCCCCTAATAACATGGCTGTGTCGTGCATAAAACCCTCGCCATAGCATTTCTCGGCATACATAGGCAACATTTCGCAAAATTGCTCCCATTTGCCCGCTTGCCACAATTTGACAACGTGGGTATCCGTTTCACCCAAAAAAGTATCCCAAATTTTGTGTAAATATTGTTCGGACACACCGTTTTGGGCAAAACGGTGTGACAATGAACCACTGGCAAAAATGGCCACCGTACCGTCGTATTTTTCTTCAATAGCTTTTCTGACCGCTTTTCCCAAAACAACGCTATCTTCAAGGTTATGCGCCTGACACATTGCCGAGATGCAGATTACCTTAAAATGCTTGTCGGCATTCATATAGCGCATGGGTACTAAGGTGCCGTATTCCGGCCCCAAACTGGTATCGGAATGGGCCATCGTATGCACACCCATCTCGTTTGCCGTTTCGGCAATCAATTCACCCAGTTCGGTGTTGCCGTCATATTCATAAGGCAAATTTTTAATAAAGTGCGGTAATTCGTTACTGGTGTAAATGCCCTTAAAATGCGGGGCACAGTTGATATGATAACCGCTGTTGACCAACCAATGCGTATCAAAGACAACAATAGTATCAACGCCCTGTTCACGACAGCGGCGCTCAATTTCTTTGTGTCCGTCAATGGCGGCTTGGCGGCAGCCTTTGTGCTCACCTTCCATTTCCGAAAGATACATAGAAGGCACATGTGTGATTTTTGCTGCTACTGCTAATTTACCCATAATAATCTCCTCATTTTTATACGTTGCTCACTGCAATTTCCTATAGTAAGTGAGAAAGGTTATTTTAAATCACTTCCTCATCATCCCTGTATTTATACACCCCAGCGTGGAATCGGGTGTGACCCGTAAGAGACGGCGATATTTTTTGCCTCACAGAATACTTCGTAACTGTAGTGATTGCCCTCACGTCCCGTACCGGAAGCTTTCATGCCGCCAAACGGTTGCCGCAGATCGCGTACGTTTTGACTGTTAACAAAAGTCATACCAGCCTCAATAGCTTTACCCAGACGCAAAACGCGGCCGCTATTTTCCGTCCACAGATAGGACGACAAACCGTAAGGCGTATCATTGGCGATGCGCAGAGCTTCCTCTTCGGTTTTAAATGGGATGATACACGGCACGGGGCCAAAGATTTCATCTTGGGCAATTTTCATACTGTTATCGACATCAGCAAATACTGTAGGCTGCACCCAGAAGCCGCCTTGTAAATCATCGGCGACTTGCGGCGTACCACCGCCAAAGACCAACTTAGCCCCTTCTTGTTTACCTGTTTCGATATAGCCGGTAACTTTTTCCCAGTGGTCGCGTGAAATCATCGGGCCGACAATGGTATTGGGATCTAGCGGATCACCTACCGTCAGCCTTGAAGCACGCTCAACATAATCAGCGACAAACTTATCGTAAATACCGGACTGTACCAAGATGCGGGAACCTGCTGTACAACGTTGGCCATTATTCGAGAAAATCATAAAAATGGCTGCATCTAAAGCCCGTTCGTAATCAGCATCATCGAAAATAATGAAAGGCGATTTGCCGCCTAACTCCATGGAAAATTTCTTCAAGCCTGCGGATCGAATAATACGATTTCCCGTTGCCGTTGAACCGGTAAAAGAGATTGAGCGCACATCGGCATGGGCAACCAGCGGCTCGCCGGCTGTCTGTCCATAACCGTGTACCAAGTTAAACACCCCGGCCGGCACACCGGCCTCCATAATCAATTCACCCAGGCGCGAGACCGTCATTGGCGATAACTCCGACATTTTTATCACCGCCGTATTACCAAAGGCCAGGCAAGGGGCGGTTTTCCATGTTGCCGTCATAAACGGTACATTCCACGGCGAAATTAAAGCACAAACCCCCACCGGTTGCCACAAGGTATAATTGAGATGTCCGGTATCGGAGTCATAAGTCTCACCGTGTTGGTGTTGAATCAACTCGGCAAAATAATGAAAATTATCGGCTGCCCGGGGAATCAGGGCTTTTTTGGTTTGAGCTATCACCTGCCCACAGTCTGTGGTTTCCATCTCTGCCAATTCAGGCACGTGTTGTGTAATGAGTTCTCCGACGTTGTGCATCAGGCGGGCGCGTTCCTTGACCGGGGTAGCTGCCCATGCAGGGAAAGCCGCTTTGGCAGCCGCTACGGCGGCATCAATCTCCGCCTGTCCACCGTTGGCCACTTGGGCAATCACTTTGCCAGTTGCCGGATTAATGGTGTCAAAGGTGCTCTCACTTTTTACTTGTTTACCGTTAATTAAATGGGTAATCATCGTCAATCTCCTAAGGTTATGCTTGGTAATAGGTTTTATCGTCAACAATGGTATTG
>PDWJ01005960.1_pt1 | contig 13015 bp, 11 predicted proteins | sample 1430881 | NCBI WGS metagenome assembly PDWJ01 (sample SAMN01162460, study PRJNA174530) | Oral metagenome, whole genome shotgun sequencing project. | biome: Marine environment; feature: Marine mammal; material: Swab sample of the gingival sulcus; isolation source: swab sample of gingival sulcus... | reverse complement strand
GCGACGCTAGGTACGCTTTTTGGCATGTTGACATTATTTTATTTTAGAAGGCGTTATCAAAGGCAAAACGGTTTGACGAAGCTAAAAGTAAAATTAGCTGAACACAAGGCCGAAATTAAGCGCGTCGTTATCATTGCCATACCGATTATTATCGGTGCTTTGGTAATGCCGATGGTCAATATGATTGACACATTAATCGTGACGAATCGTTTGATAGATATTGGTTATGATGAAGCGACAGCCAGTGTTTATTACGGTTATCACGGTTTCTTTTCGGCCTCGCTGGTCAATTTTCCACAGGTGCTATTTGTCGCCATTCAAGCCAGCTTATTGCCGGCAGTATCGTTTGCGATTGCTGCAAAAAATCAGAAGGCGGTCGGCGATACGATTAAAACCGGCATCAAAGTTGCTTTTATCGTCGGCGTTCCGGCGGCGATTGGTATGTCGATTTTGGCAGAACCGATTGTTGCCTTGCTCTATCCAAACAAATTAAATGTCATCACTATCGCATCGAGCATCTTATCAGTTGCGGCAATCGGCTTGATTCCGTTGTCGCTTTTTCAGGCCACTACCGGTATTTTGCAGGGCATGGAAAAGCAGAAAATACCGGCGCTTAATCTATTGATCGGTGCACTATTTAAAATAGTGGCCTGCTATATTTTGGTCGGCATACCGCAAATTAATGTCAAAGGTGCAGCGCTTTCGACCTTTTTGGCCTTTTTGATTGCCGCATTACTCAATCTGCGAGCGCTATTTCAACAGCATCACTCAAATTACAATATTTTTAGTATCGTTGCCAAGCCGTTTTTGTCTGCCCTAATAATGGGGGGTGTGGTATGGTTGAGTTATAATGGTTTAGCTAATTTTATTGGTATTAAGCCGCTGGTAACGCTGATTAGCATTGCTATCGGCATGGTTGTATATGTTATTTTAATCGTTCTAACCAAGGCGCTTGACCGCGCTGATTTGGAATACTTACCGGGCAAGAAGTATTTGTCGAAGGTGATAAGGTGATAAAATGGAACATTTGACAATTGTCGGACTAGGACCGGGTGATAGCGATTATTTGACAATGCAAGCGCTAAAGACATTGCAGCAGGCCGATTGCGTTTTGCTGCGGACAGCGCGTCACCCAATAGTCGAAGAACTTGCTGAACAGGGCATTGTCTTTGTAGGCTATGACGATTATTACGAACGAGGCGAAACATTTGACGCCGTCTATCAGGCGATTGCCGATGACATCGTTGAGCGCTTGGCGACGAAACCGGTTGTCTATGCCGTGCCGGGCAATCCGTTTGTCGCTGAACGGACGGTCGAATTGCTCAAGGAACGCTGCGCGCAGATTGACTATATTCACGGTGTCAGCTTTATCGATGTCTTGATTACGACTTTGGGCATCGACCCAGTTAACGGTCTGCGCATCGTCAATTCGCTCGATTTGCAACCGTTTATGCAGCTAAATAACGATATTTTGGTCTGCATTCAATGTTATAATGAGATAGTCGCCGGACAGCTTAAAATATGGCTAGGCCGCAATTTCGATGATCAACAGCCGCTATTAGTTGTACAATCAGCCGGCATTAAGGACAGCCAAAAAATTGTCGAATTACCGCTTTATCAGCTCGATCGCTATCGCGATTTTGATCATTTAACCAGTGTTGTCGTCATGCCGAAGCAAAGCTATCAACGCCATCAATTAGAACAGTTAATGGCTATAATAAAGACATTGCGCTCGGAAAACGGCTGTCCCTGGGATCGTGAGCAGACTCATCAGAGCTTAAAAGAAAATGTTTTAGAAGAAGCCTATGAAGTTGCCGAGGCACTTGAAAAAGAAGATTTGTTTGAATTGGAAGAGGAACTGGGCGACCTGTTATTGCAAGTTGTCTTTCACGCGCAAATAGCAAGTGAGAATGGCGATTTTATCATGACAGATATTACCGAGGGCATCAGCCAAAAACTAATTAGACGTCATCCGCACGTCTTTGCCGATGCCGTCGCCGAAGATGCTGAACAGGTCAAAGTCAACTGGGAGGCGATTAAGCGTCAAGAACGACAGCAACAGACGACTGCTCAAGTGATGAAAAAATATTCGAAGGGTTTGCCGGCATTATTTAGAAGTGAAGAAATTATCGGCAAGGCGATCAAGGCCGGATTCGATTGGAAAAATGTCGAACAGGCACTTGCCAAAGTGAGAGAAGAAATCGATGAGCTGACCGCTGCTGTTCCGGCGGCTAATCGGGCTCATATTGAAGAAGAATTGGGTGATTTATTATTTGCCAGTTGTGTGGTGGCAAAAAAACTTAAAATTGCACCGGAGCATGCACTTCACAAAGCAATCGACAAATTTATCGTCCGTTATGGCAAAATGGAAACGCACTTATCTGAGCGCAAATTAACATTTGGCACGCTTGATTTAGAGTCGTTAGTGGCAATTTGGCAGGAATCAAAGTAAAAACAGCTATTTTTACAAAAAAAATCAAAAAAACACTTGATAAACACGGTACTTTTAGGCTAATATGTACGTAGCTGTTAAATTCATGCATTTATAAATAAGGAGGTAATGTTGTGAATAAAGCTGAATTAGTTTCGAAAATTGCTGAGCAAGCAGGCTTGACAAAAAAAGATGCAGAAGCCGCTTTGAACGCATTTATGAACACTGTTGAAGCATCATTGCGTAAAGAGGAAAAAGTTCAATTAGTTGGCTTTGGTACATTTGATGTCAGGCACAGAAAAGCTAGAAAGGGCAGGAACCCAAGAGATCCGAAGAAAATGTTAAACATCCCGGCATCAACGGCACCTGTCTTTAAAGCTGGCAAAGCACTTAAAGAGTCTGTTAACGGCAAAAAGAAAAAGTAGGCTTACAGAAGCATTGATGTATATGATCATTTAACAGCATGGCTTATCTTTGGCCATGCTGTCGAACTTTTTGTGGAGGTTGCGTTGAAAGTCAACAGGGAAAAACTAAATGATTTTGTTCAAGTATTATTAGGCATGGTTATTTTGGCTTTTGCGATCGCTTCGATACTAAAGCCCAATGCCTTGGTCACCGGTGGCATTACCGGTATTTCCTTTATTATGGAGACGGTATTTAAGCTCGATTATACAATCGGTTATTCCATCCTGTCAGTGGCCATTTTATTGACGACGCATTTGACTTTGGGCTGGCGGGAAAGCCGCAAGATTATGATATTATCAATTCTATTTCCGATAGTATTGATGATTTTTAGTCGTTTAAATTTTAATTTAACGCAAAATGATTTATTTTTAGCCTCCGTCTATTATGGTGTAGTCGGTGGTATTGGTACCGGTTTAATCTTAAAGAGCGGTTATTCATCAGGTGGTACCGATTCAATCGGTAAGATCATCCACAAAAAATTCTACCCCTTTATATCGATGAACCTGATTATTACAGCGATTGATTTGGCAATTATTTTTCTATCGATGTGGGTTTACGATTTACGCATTGCATTGTACGCGATCATTACGCGCATTGTCTTTTTAAAGAGTACCGATATGGTGATGTTCGGTTTTAGCAATAAATTAGTAAAACTGGAAATTATATCAGACAAACAACAAGAGATAGAAGACTACATCATGCATCAAGTCAAGCGCGGTATTTCAAAGTATACCATCGTCGGGGGTTACAGCAATGCTTCGCGCATTAAGATAGTGACCATTTGTTCGCCGCGTGAATCGATGTTGATTAAGCGCTTCATTGCCAAAGCGGATCGCGGCGCCTTTGTCAGCATTTTACCGGTCAGTTCGGTTTGGGGCGAAGGTGTCGGCTTTAGAGGGCTTGATGATGATGACGATAAATTTTAATCGCTGCAAAGAGAGTTGAAAACAATGACAGAAGAAGTTGATCGAATAAGAAAAGAAATTGATGCGCTTGACCGTCAACTGGTCGAGTTGCTGGTCAAACGCTTTAAGTTGTCGACAGAAATTGGCAATTATAAGCGCCAAAATGGGCTTGCTATAAAAGATGAGACGCGCGAAGCGCAACTGCTGGCCAATATTATCAAAAGGGCAGGTTTGAGCTATCAGCAGCCTATCGCAGCCGTTTATCAGGCCCTTTTAGCAGAGAGCAAAAAAATACAACGCTAAAACCCTTTGACAGTTATCAAAGGGTTTTAGTTTAATTATAGTTGTAATTGTTCAGTTGAAAAGTACAACATTGTGTCATCTCGACCGAAGTGCATAGCACGTAGTGGAGAGATCTCGCTTTTAAAACCCGAGATTTCTCGACTGTGCTCGAAATGACAAATAGTTACTTATAGTTTTAAAAATTACCGGTTGTAAATTTATTAGAAGTCCTCAACACGTCATAGTAGACATTAAGTGTCGACTGACGCGCATTAATCTCGGTCAGTATACCTTGTTCTTCGTAGTATTGCTTAAGTGGTTTGGTGTATTGACGGTAGATGTCAATTTTGCGAAGTACATTCTGCGGATGGTCATCTTCGCGCCAGATTAACTTGCTTTCACAGCGGTCACAAATGCCCTCTACCTTAGGTGGATAAATAATGGTATTAAAGACGGCATGACAGGTCGGGCAAGTGCGGCGTGCCGCTAGTCGTTTGACGTCTTCTTCGGCATCAGAATCAAAATAGAGCACACTGTCAATTGTGCGACCGTGATCTTGTAAAATTTGGTCGAGTGACTCGGCTTGATTAAGATTTCTCGGGAAGCCGACGATGACGATATTTTTTTTAGAGGCGATGTGATTTTTGACCATCTCGATGACAATATCATCGTCGATAAATTCACCGCGCTCAAACTGTGCTTTAATCTTTTGACCCAATGCACTCTCTGAAAAAATTTCGCGGCGGATTAGTTCGCCTGTCGCCAAGATATCGAAGCTAAAAGTTTCGCGCAGTTTGCGCGCAACAGCACCTTTACCGGCGCCGGGTAGACCCATCGTTAAAATAATCATAGCACGCTCCTTATCATGTGTTATACTTATACTATCAATACATTATAACATAGATGAGGAGCTGTTGTCATGTTGCAAAGCGACAATCAAATAGTAGAAAAAATCGTGCGAGCGGTTGAACGACATAATCGCCGCGACAAGCAAATAAAATTTTATGCCTGCTATTGTTCCGAACGCTATATTGTAAAAGGCTTCTTAGATTATGATCATAGCGTGCTGCTGCCAATTCATTCGATTACCAAGGCGATAACTTGTGCAACGGTAATTCAGCTGGCACAGCGCTATGATATTGCTTTAAATAGGCCGCTTTTGGAACATTTGCCCTATGCTGTGTCAAATGACCGAGCCAAGCATTTGACCATTGAGCAATTTGCCAATATGACCACCGGTATCGAATGGTCTGAAATTGACAGCTATCAAAAACCGAATAGTTCGTTTGAACAATTTATTCAATCGGCGAGGCCGCTTGATTATCTGTTCTCTAGAAAAATTGCCAAAGCGGCTGATTTTAATTATAATAGTGCCGCTAGTCATGCGCTGGCCTATTGGGCGGAAGCAGTAAGCGGTCAATTCTTTGAGGAGTTGGTGCGCGAAATGGTTTTTGAGCCGCTGGCTATTGAACGCTATCATTGGCAGCGCGATGCGACCGGACGTGTCTATGGCGGTCACGGTTTGGCCTTGATGGCTGATGACTTTATTAAGTTAATGCCACTGCTTTCATCTGGTTGTTACGGTGATAAAAAAGTGTTAACTGAAGCCGTTCTTGCACAACTTCACCAATGCGCAGTAAGTAGGGCGTGGGGCAGCTATGGCTATGGTTATGGGCTGTGGCATGGCAAAATAAAAAATGCACCATTCATCGGTGCATTTGGTAACGCTGGTCAACGTATCTATTACTTTCCTACATTGGCACAAAGTCACGCTTTTTTGGGTAATACCAAACCAGAAATTGGCATTCAAGAAGCGATATTAAAAAGCGCGCTTTAGAATGGTATTATTGGCCGGATAGCTTTAAGGCAATCTGTTCGTAGCTCATATCAGAACTGAGTGTAAAAGTACCAATTTGTAAACGGGTGGCGACACCTAATCGGTCGACAACCTTTAAAAATTCAGTTGCATCAGAAATGATGCCTTCCTGTTGCAGTTGTTTGGCAATGGCATTGCCCGATGAACCGCTGCGGATGGTGATCGTCTTTTCGATAACGTCGCCGGCGTTTGTAGTAGCCGCTGTCGTTTCGGCCGGTTCGGTCGTTTCGGTTGTGGCCTGTTCGTCCGTTGCACTGGTTGGATCGGTCACTACGATATCGACCGTATCTTCAGTTGCCAACTCAGAACTAGTTTCAACTTGCCCATTTTCAGTGAATAAAGTTGATTTTAATGGCATCGCGTCGTTTAGTTTCCACGAGACGACGATGAAGATGACCGCAATAATGACGAGCGAGATGATGATGTCGCTCAAATCGTATAAAATATCTTTTAACTTTTCCATATTGCCTCCCAGACCATTTTATCACATCCTTGACATTTCGTATAGCGCTAATCATAAATTCAGCTTTTTATTTATTTTTGGCCAAACTGTGTTATAATAATAAAAATTTGTCTAGTTTTGATTGAGACGCGACTGGTGTCTGGCGCCAATAAGTGGAAAGCAAAAGCGCGGAATGCGTTGGCGCAGCCAATGCCACTGGAAGTTTTTAGGTCTTTGATTTTGAATTTGACTTTCCTTTCAGCTTCCAACTTTTAACTTTCTGCTTTATTGTCATGTCGAGCGTAGCAACGTAGTTGCGAAGTCGAGACATCTCGGTTTTTTGGCAGGGATTTCTCCATTTCGCTAATGCTTCAGTCGAGATGACAAGGTGATGGCCTACGCGAAAGATAAAGCACCGCTGGAAAGTCTTAGGGTTTTGACTTTGGTTTTGAATTTTGCCTTTCCTTTCTGCTTTAAGCTTTCCACTTTCAACTGATTTATTAATTAAGGAGTTTTTTTGAAATTATTTTTAATGCGCCATTATAAGGTAAAAATGGAATTTAAAAAGCGTTATGACAGCGCCGGCTATATGCGTGACAGCATCGAATACAACCAGCGTGATGTCTATCCGGGAGCGCCAAGTGCTGCGGTGTCAGGCAGGCTGTATGCCTCGCCGATGCAGCGAGCTATTCAAACGGCGCGCCTGGCATTTAACAAAGAACCAGAAGTGCTTCACGGCATTCACGAAGTCACAATGAAAAATTACAAGCAGACCAATCATCATAAATCTATGTTGTGGTGGGAATTTATGGCGCGCGTACACTGGTTTTTTAATAATCGGTCGCAATATGAAACGCGTGATGAAACATTTACCCGTTTGGCTGCTGCACTTGATATACTAGAGCATCGCGGCGAGGATGCCACCTTGGTAATGCACGGTCATGCGATGCGCTGTATGGCCTATTTATTAAAAAAACGTGGCTATCGCGGCAAATACATCATCAGTGCAAAAAATGGTGAAGTTTACAGCTACGAAAGGCAGGCGCGATGATTATTCAATATTTGGCACATAGTGGCATCTTAATTGAAACGGCGACCAAGCAGCTTTTTATCGATGCCATTGATTATGTCGCAGATAACTTTGACGATGACAAAGATGTCTACTTTTTGGTATCGCATAGTCACGCCGATCATTATGATCGGGCAATTTACGATTATCGCGATAGGGCGACATTTGTGTTGTCTGATGACATTAGTCCAGCCTATTTATTGCGTAAATTGGTGATGGTTTGTCCTGATCAGCGTTATCAAGTTGATGATATAACTATACAAACATTTGATTCAACCGATCGCGGGGTCGCCTTTTTAATTGAGCTTGATGGCGTTAAGCTATTACATTCGGGAGATCTTAATTGGTGGCACTGGCAAAATGACGACGCACTTACGCAACGCGCCGAGGCTGAGCAGTTTAAGCGTATTGTCGACGTTATACCGCCGCGTATCGACATTGCCTTTGTACCCTATGATCCGCGCTTGGGAGCAGCCGAGCACTACAGTTTTGGCTACTATCTGGATACCAAACACGTCAAGTACATCGTACCCATCCATATGCGCGATGACTTTGCTGTCAGTCGGCGAATGGTTGAAAAATTTCCGCACCATCGGCATAAGCTGGTGGCGGTAAATGCTGAAAATGAAGTGATACTAGAAATCTAGGAAAGCGCAAAGCGCTTTCAATGAAATATCACGCCATTGCGTGATGTGAAATACCGCGCTGCTGCGCGGTATGAAAATCGACTTTGTCGAATGAAATGTGCGATGCACATTAAGGACTGGTGTCCGGCGGTAGTCTGCGAGTTGTTGCCGGACACCAATAAGTGCGGATTTTTGACTTTGGATTTGTTTTCAGTTTTTCCTTTCTGCTTTCAACTTTCCACTCTAAGTCTATTTAACCTTGACAATCCAGCCTTCGGGCGGTTCGACATCGCCTTTTTGAATGCCGACTAATGTCTCATACAATTTTTTAGTGACCGGACCGACTTCTGTTTCAGAGTGAAAGACATGTAGTTTATCGCCAACTTTGATACCGCCAATCGGCGTGATGACGGCGGCCGTTCCGCAAGCGCCGGCCTCGACAAACTCATCTATTTTTGCGATGTAGCAGTCGCGTTCTTCAACCTTCATATTGAGGTATTCTTTGGCGACGTGCATTAGTGAATACTTGGTGATTGACGGCAAAATTGAAGGTGACAGCGGGGTGACAAATGTGTTGTCCGAGGTAATGCCAAAAAAGTTAGCAGCGCCGACTTCTTCAATTTTGGTGTGAGTCAATGGATCAAGGTAGATACAATCGGCATAGCCGTCATCAGCTGCAATTTGGTGTGGCATTAAGCTGCCGGCGTAGTTGCCGCCGACTTTAGAGGCGCCGGTACCGGCCGGAGCAGCTCTATCGTATTCTGACAAACTAAAATTAACCGGTGTCATGCCGCCCTTGAAATAAGGACCAACCGGTATGCAAAAGACGCTAAAAATGTATTCGGGCGCCGGTTTAACGCCGATATTGTCGCCGACGCCAATTAAAAAGGGCCTGAGGTAGAGCGTAGCGCCTGAGTCGTAGGGTGGCACAAATTTTTCATTGGCTTTGACCACCTGTACACAGGCGTCAATGAACATGTCGACCGGCACTTCGGGCATCATAATGCGACGAGCGCTTCGGTTCATTCGTTTAGCATTTTCATCTGGCCTAAATAATTGAATACCACCATCCTTTGTGCCATAGGCTTTTAAGCCTTCAAAGCACTGTTGACCATAGTGCAGTGCAGTTGAGGACTCGGCAATATGTAATACATTGTCCGTTGTCAACTCGCCTTTTTGCCAACTGCCATCCTTCCATTTTGCAATGTAACGATAGTCGGTTTTGATGTACGAAAATCCTAAATTTTTCCAATCAATTGACATATGTTCCTCCCTTTGTAATAATCTGGCGCCCATTTAAGAGGTTAAGCCAGTGCATCAAACCAATAAAATCTTTTTTATTATGTAAATGCTAAAATAATTCAGCTAAAGCTGACCTATTTTGTGTCTTTATTAACGCTTGTTTTTTTACATTATAGCATTATTTTCGATCGAAAAGAAGACTTTAACTTGTAAAGCGCGATGCGCTTTCAATGAAATATCACGCGATTGCGTGATGTGAAATACCGCGCTACTGCGCGGCATGTTTCGACTACGTCGAATGAAATGTGCGTTACACATGAATAACTGCTGTCCGCTAGCTGTCTGCGAGTCGATGCCTGACACCGATAAGCTGAAAGCGCAAAGCAGAGAGCAAAAGCGCTGCAAAAAATATTAAAAATCAAAAAATAGACTTGTCCATTTTAAAACACTCTGATACAATATGTAGTGTATTAATTTAAACCAAACACTAAATATAGTTGTTTTTATTGATTTAGAGTGGTGTTAAATGGCGCCATAACTTATAAAATTTTATTTGAAAGGGGAAATTATGGTAAAGGTATTAAAGCGCAGCGGCAAAGTTGTCGACTTTGACGCTTACAAAATTATCAATGCTATTGAGAAGGCGATGTTGGAAACCGCCAAAGGCGTCGATTCTGATTTAAGTGAGGCAATTGCTCAGGATATACACGAAACTTTGGCTGGTTCAGACGAATCAATTAGCGTTGATCAACTACAAGATATGGTTGAAGACAAGTTAATGGAGAGCACGCGCAAGGATGTTGCCAAGATATATATCATTTATCGCAATGAACAGGATAAGACGCGTGAATTGCGCAAAAAAGATGACCGCTTGTTAACAGACGAATTTATTAGCAAGTACAAGCATCTGCGCTCGCCGATGGGACCATTGGGCAGTTTTGTTTATTACCGGACCTATTCGCGCTATTTACCGGAAGAAAAACGCCGCGAATTTTGGTGGGAAACAGTGCGCCGCGCCGTCGAGTATAACTGCACGTTGGTACCGACTTCTAAAAATGAAGCCGAAGAGCTGTTTGACAATATTTTTCATCTGCGTCAGTTTTTATCGGGTCGAACATTTTGGGTGGGCAATACCGATGTTGCACACAATTATCCGATGGCCAACTACAATTGTGCTTTTCAGGTAATTAATGATTTCACCGCTTTTCGCGATCTGTTTTACTTGTTGATGATTGGTTCCGGCGTAGGCGTGCGCATTTTAAAAGAAGATGTCGTCAAGTTACCCAAAGTACGCACCAATTACAATTTGATTCACAAAGATTATTCACCGGTTGAACAGCAAAAACGCGAGGACAACACATCGCTCAAATTTAGCTTTAACAATACCGTTCACATTACGGTGGGCGATTCTAAAGAGGGCTGGGTACAGTCTTTAGATTACTTCTTCAAGCTGATTTTTTCTAATGAGTATCGCAACATTAAGACAATTGTTGTCAATTATGACCACGTTAGACCCCACGGTGAGCGCCTTAAGACCTTTGGTGGTACGGCCAGCGGTCACCAATCGCTTAAAAACATGTTTGAAAAAATCGATAAAACCTTGCAAAAACGTGGTTTACTCGACAATAGTGACGTGGTTAAATTGCAGACAATCGATTGCTTAGATATCGCCAATATCATTGGTGAAAATGTCGTCGTCGGCGGGGTGCGCCGTACCGCTGAAATCGTTTTAGTCGATGCTGCCGATGAAGAATGTATTGATGCCAAGTCAAATTTATATAAACAAATCGACGGTCAGTGGGTGGTCGATAAGGAGATTATTCATCGTCAAATGAGCAATAACTCAATCTATTATCGCGAACGACCAACCCGTGAGCAATTGCATTGGCAGCTAGAGAAAATGCGCTATTCCGGTGAACCGGGCTGGGTTAATGAGGTGGCCGGTTCTAAACGACGTGACAATTTCAATGGCGTCAACCCTTGTGGTGAAATACTGCTCGACAATAAGGGACTTTGTAATTTGACGACGGTTAACGTATTTGCCTTTGTTAAAGAGGACGGTACACTTGACAGAAATGCTTTGTTAAGAGCGCAGCGACTATCGGCGCGCGCTTGCTATCGCATGACCTGTGTTGAGTTAGAGATTCCAAAGTGGGACGCCACGCAGCGCCGTGACAAACTGTTGGGCTGCTCGTTGACCGGCTGGCAAGATATGGTAAATGCCGTCAATATGTCGATGGAAGAGCAGGCTGATCTATTGGCGCGCATGCGTTCGGTGGCTAAACACGAGGCCGAAGTATACGCTTCAGAGGTCGGCGAAAATGTACCACTGCTGGTAACGACAATTAAGCCGGAGGGTACCTTGTCACAACTGCCGACGGTATCGTCCGGTGTACACTATTCGCATTCGCCATACTATATTCGTCGCGTCCGTATCAATTCGCATGACCCATTGGTTAAGGTTTGTGAAGAGCTGGGCTACCCGGTTTACCCGGAAGTTGGTCAAGATATTGAAACCTGCCGCACCAAAGTGGTCGAGTTTCCGGTTAAGGCGCCGCAAGGGCAAACCAAATATGACATTAGCGCCATTCAGCAGCTGGAAAACTACAAGATGTTTATGGATAACTACGTCGATCACAACTGTTCAATCACCGTCGAATTATTGCCTTATGAAGCGATTTCAGAAGAAAAATACAATTTACTATATGCCGATATGAAACCGTTTAGGCCGTCGCTGATTCAGAAGTATGAGAAAATTGAAACGCAGTTTGATATTGGTACCGACGGTTGTGAGGGAGGCGTTTGCCCGGTGCGTTAGACAGAAAGCGATTGGTGCCTGGCACCAATAAGTGGAAAGCGAGAAAAGCGCTGCGCGCTTTCAATGAAATATCACGCGATTGCGTGATGTGAAATACCGCGCTACTGCGCGGCATGAAATCCGACTACGTCGAGTGAAATGTGCGCGGCACATGGTTGTAGCGTTGGCGCAGCCAACGCCGCGTTCTAACGTACCAACAAACCAACGAACCAACGCATCTCGCTTTTCCGTTCCAACGGACCAACCTACCAACATATTTCATTCACCATTTACAAAAACTTAATTTTAAACTAGCAAAAAATCGCTTAAACTATACACTAAAGTGTATAGTTTTTTCAGTTTTTTTGTGATATAATTTTTGTTGAAACAATTGACAATTCACATTTCTTTATAATAATGCGCTAAATTTTGGTCTACTTACAGTAAGCAATAAGGACTGATGACGAGAAAAACAAAGATATTGCGCTATTATTAATGAAAAACTGTGAACAAAGTGGCAAGGAGGCTATTCAAATATGGATAAATAATCTACAACATTACTAAAATAAGGCATAATTAAAAATTGTTCATATTTAACGATGAGTAAAAGCCGAAAGCAAAAAGTAGAAGGTGGAAAGCAAAAGCACGAAAACGTTGGCATAGCCAACGCCGCGTTCCAACGTTCCAACAGACCAACGAACCAACAAACCAACGCATCTCGCTTTTCCGTTCCAACGTACCAACAAACCAACGTACCAACCAACCAACATTCAAAGGAGGAAAGTTTGAAACAAAAGGGATTAAGAAGTAAATAAGGGCACGACAAAAAGAGCACAAGAGAATTGTACAATAAAAAGATTATATGGTGATAAAAGTTAAA
>PDWJ01004146.1_pt1 | contig 13016 bp, 16 predicted proteins | sample 1430881 | NCBI WGS metagenome assembly PDWJ01 (sample SAMN01162460, study PRJNA174530) | Oral metagenome, whole genome shotgun sequencing project. | biome: Marine environment; feature: Marine mammal; material: Swab sample of the gingival sulcus; isolation source: swab sample of gingival sulcus... | reverse complement strand
GCGGCATTTGCAGGCTATGGCTTGATGATCAATTCCTGGCCGGTTTTTGGAATGAATGCCTTCATCGGTATTATCGATATATATTATCTTGCAGGAATGAGCCGAAGAGATAGTTTTTTTGAATGCTTAAGGATAGAAAACCCTAAAGACTCCGCCTATCTGAAAAAATTTATTGAGTTTTACCTCGAAGATATAACCAAATTTATGCCTAATTTCAGCGGAGTCTTAACAGAAGAATCAGAAGCTGTCTTTGTATTGCGCGATATGATGCCCGTTTCACTTGTTATCTATAGAAGAGAAGGTAACAGGGTTGTTGTATCAGTAGATTACGCAATTGCCGCGTACCGGGATATGAAAAACTCTCAGTTTTTTTTCAATCATTCAGTTGAAGAGTTTTTTGGTGAAGATACGCAGATCTTCGCTGAAAAAGGAAGTATCATTCATAATAAATATCTTGAAAAGATGGGTTTTTCATTTTCTGAAAAAGATCAGCTGTATAAAAGAACCTGATGGTATATAATATTTCTGATGAGTGATTCTGAAATTTTTGATAGATTGGTTAAAGAACTTGATCCTCTTGAGCGTAAAGAACTGCTTGATAAGCTGGCACCTAACAAGGTTATCGTTTCTGAACCTATGCTGGAGAAGGAGTCAGAAAAAGAGTTTGATCTTGAAAAAGAGTACTATTCATTAGGTCTTATTAAGAGAATAATAATTTTTTTCAAGGTTACCTTTAATGGTGAGGATAAGTTTCAGCTTACCGAAGATATAATACTTAAAAGAATAGAGCGTGAGATAAGAAAAAACTCAGGAGATATAATTTCCTATGATAAGGGTATCCTGAAACAGAAGTTCCTTGATGAACTTGAAAAACTCCACTATTCAACCTATTTTTTCAAGGATACAGTAACATCAGCATGCGGAAGCTCACGTGATGAGTTTCTTAACTTTCTCGGAAGCCTCCAAATTCCGCTGATCCATCATCAATTAATTCTTGATACCGATTATGATAGAATAGAAAGAAGTACCGGTTATACAAATCCTTCCAATGTGCGTAAAGAGGTAATGGTTAATGTTGAGTCAAATCTCGGTAAAATAACCGGAGATCTCAGAAAAACCATGTATATGAACTCTAAAATCGTTTATGTAATGGGAGAGCTGGTAAAATATGATTTTAAAGGTCTTGAAGATCTATTCGTTAAGGATGAAAAATCTGAGGGTAAAAGATGTTATTTCGGAGACGCAAGAGCCCGTCTTGAAAAACTTACCGATCTGCTTTCCGCGTTTCACCTGTCGCCGGATAAACAGCTTCTTGAGGCCTTTTTTCTATATCATAATAAATATCTTAAAGTAGGAGATCAGCAGGAGATTGGGGCCAAATTAAAGAACTATCTGGATTCAGCAGGTAAACATATTGCCGCAATCAAAGATTTCAATAACAATATACAGCTTTTGAAGATAATGAAGCTTGTTTCAGGTAATATAGACTATAAACCTATGCGATCTTCCGGGGGTGAGGACTGGTTTAATCTATACAATAAATACTGGCATAGCCTTGCTGAGGAAAAATATAAAAAATACAGTGCTGAAAAGCGCAAGCAGAAAATATATAAAGACATGCAGATGTATTTTAAAAAGGATGAAATCCCTGAATTGGAATACTACCATTATAAATATAAATACAGCTGCGGTTTTTTAAGCTCATTTCTTCGTGACCAGTTTACTACAAGTATGAACGATATTCTGAAAACCATACTTGTTGACGGCAGATTCTATAAAAAAAGCAATAAAGAAGATTTTACTGATTCTTATACAGCCTTGCTTAGTCTGTATCAAAAACTTAAGAATTTTGATGATAAAAACACGTCCGCAGGTTTATACGGTCTTAAGATAATGGAGATTGAAAACGAACTGTCTTCCGACACTGTCAGAGAAAAAAAGATTGCCGCAATAATTGATGATTCTGATATGGAAGGGCTTGATATAGTAAAAACCGGGCTCAACAGCCTCTTTGTGATGAAAAATGTTATCTACGGTATCTTATTCGGTAAGGCAGGCGGACAGTATGACAGCCTTTCCAATTTGAATAAACTTGTTACTATTGAAAGCAGAGATTTCATTATAGATCTTAACACCGTATATTCTAATATTGATGATGCATATAGAATTCTAAACGATATACTTTCACTTGAAGAAACCGCCTGATACATAAAAACATTATAAGCAGCGGCATCTGTACCTGCTGCGATACCGGTATGGGCTCGTTCAGAAGAGAAGGCCCCGATAATTTCACGCTGATGTTTGTTCTAAGTTACTTGAATGAGCCGGCATAATGTGTAATTATTAAAACACTTGGGTTTCTTACAAAGGTAATTAACCTTTTCAGGAAACTCACCCATTTGATAAATCCGGAGGATCAATAATGACTGCTTTAAAAAAGACATGGCAGGAGTATATATACAGGGCAATAGTAAAGGCCGCGGATAAGGCCGGAGTAGACGCGGGGCTTGAATCGTCCGAAGAGATAATTGTCGGTAACCCGCCCAAGCCCGAGATGGGTGATTTTTCATTTGCAATGTTTCCATTTGCAAAGGCCTTTAAAACCGCGCCCCCCAGGATAGCCGAAATGGTTGTTGAGGCGCTGAGTTCAGACCCTGAGGCCTCTTCCGCCGGCAGTTTCTCTACAGCCGGGGCCTATGTCAATGTAGGGGTTGATATTGCGGATGCCGCTTCAGCGGTAATAAACAGAATAAATACAGAAAAAGAAGGATATGGAAGGGGAGAAATATTTTCCGGAAAGAAAATAATGATAGAGTTCTCCTGTCCCAATACAAACAAGCCGCTTCATCTCGGCCATTTAAGGAATGATTCAATAGGCTCATGCGTATCACGTATATTGGAGGCCGCCGGGGCTGAGGTCATGAAGGTAAACCTTATAAATGACCGCGGTATACATATCTGTAAATCAATGATCGCGTATAAAGAATTCGGAAACGGAACAACCCCTGAGTCTGAAGGTATTAAAAGCGATCACTTTGTCGGAGACTACTATGTTAAGTTTGACAAGTGGTCAAAGACTGATGAACAGGCCCTTAAGGGGGCTCAGAAGATGCTCCGGGATTGGGAAGCAGGTGATAAAGAAACCACCGATCTGTGGAAGCAGATGAATAAGTGGACAATAGACGGAATAAATGAAACCTATGAGGCTACCGGAATAAGCTTTGACAAGATCTATTATGAAAGTAAAACCTATTCAAGCGGAAAGGAAGAGGTTCTTAAGGGGCTTAAAGACGGAATCTTTTATAAGGAAGAAGATAATTCTGTCTGGATCGATATGTCTGAGATAAAGCTTGATAAAAAGGTTCTTCTGCGCGGTGACGGAACCTCATTATATATGACACAGGATCTTGGAACCGCAATTGCCAGACATTCTGACTGGCCCTTTGACCAGCTGATCTATGTCGTAGGCTCAGAGCAGCAGTATCATTTCAGGGTTCTGTTTTACATCCTCAAAAAACTCGGCTACAGCTGGGCTGATGATCTAAAGCATCTGTCATACGGTATGGTTAATCTTCCTGATGGTAAGATGAAATCCAGAGAAGGAACAGTTGTTGATGCCGATGATCTGGTCAAAGAGCTTACAGCAATGGCAAAAGAAGAGATTGAGAGCAAGGACAGGGCGGATGAGGTTGACGGAATAGATTCAACCGCCCATTCAATTGCCCTCGGAGCACTTAACTACTACCTGCTTCAGGTAAGCCCCTCAAAGGATATGATCTTTAATCCTGCCGAATCTCTTTCATTTAATGGAAATACCGGCCCCTATCTTCAGTATATGGGGGCGCGTATCTCAAGCATGATTAGAAAGTTCGGCGGGCGGTGCAGTGAATTTGAGGGTATCGAAGCGGATACCTCACAGTTGAAGGTTGATGAGGAAAAAGAGCTTGTGAAAATGCTGATCTCATATCCTGAGGTTGTAGAACAGGCCGCGGTTGAGCTGAATCCATCGGCACTTACAGCATTTATGTATGATCTTGCGAAAACCTTTTCAAGGTTCTACCACGATAACCCTGTTCTTAATAATGAAGATAAGGTAATTGCTGTAACAAGAATGAAACTTTCTGAGGCCGTGCTTCAGGTTCTGAAAAACGGCTTTGAATTGATAGGTATACCATTTCTTGAGAAAATGTAAGAAGCTTCACCGCTTGACTTTCAGCGGCTGATTATGGTATACAGAGGTTCACTATATTTATATTAAGGTTGGATAAATGTACGCACTGGTTGAAATTAAAGGTAAACAGTATAAAGCGGAAAAGGGCAGCCTGCTTGAGGTAGATAAGATAGAAGGCGAAAAGGGCGATACGCTTGAGTTCGATTCAGTTATGATGCTCAGCGGCGACGATGTAAAAGTCGGTACACCCTATGTTGACGGCGCCAAGGTTAAGGTAACCCTTGAAGAACATACCAAAGGCAAGAAGGTTAAGATCTTTAAATATAAGAGAAGAAAGAACTACAGCCTGAGACAGGGCCACAGACAGCATTATACTAAAGTACGTGTTGAAGAGATTATAGGGGCCTGATATGATTGATGTCAGAATTACCGTTGATAAAAACGGTAATCTGAGATCGTTAAGGGCTGAAGGGCATTCAATGTCGGCCCCCAAGGGAAGTAATATTGTATGTGCCGCTGTTTCGGCACAGCTTAGAAGCCTTGTCAGGGTACTTCAGAGCGGGCCTGGCTGTAAAAGCCGGGTAAATGCTGATCGTGACGGGTTTCTGGAGCTTTCGGTAGAAACTGAAGAAGGGGAAAACCGATGGCTGACAGGTGTTACTGATATTATCCTGGCGGGACTGATTGAAAATGAACGGGATTATCCCGATGAATGCAGCGTTAAACTTATTGAATTAATAGGGAGCTAAGTATATGGCACATAAAAAGGGCGGCGGAAGCAGTAAAAACGGAAGAGATTCAAACGCTCAAAGACTTGGAGTAAAAAGATTCGGCGGACAGCTGGTTAAGGCCGGTGAAATCCTTGTGAGACAGAGGGGAACAAAGATTCACCCCGGTATAAATGTCGGCAAGGGAAAAGATGATACCCTCTTTGCAAAGGTTGAGGGCTCTGTTGAATACAAAAAAAGGATGGGAAGAAACTTCGTTTCTATCGTTCCGGGTGAATAAATAAAACATGACAGGTTTTGCTGACGAAACCTACATAGATGTTTCTTCCGGTAAGGGCGGAGACGGATGTGTTTCGTTCAGACGTGAAAAATATGTTCCCAAAGGCGGCCCGGACGGCGGTGACGGCGGCAGAGGCGGAGATGTTATCTTTATAGTTAAGGATAACCTCAAAACGCTTATGCATCTTAGAAACAAAAGGGTGTATAAGGCCGAAAACGGAAGGCCGGGTATGGGCAGGCGAAGGCACGGCAGGGACGGTAAGGATACCGTAATTGAAGTGCCTCCGGGAACACTTATCAAAGACGCAGAAACAGGCGAAATAATAAAAGATCTAACCCAACTCGATGAAAGCTGGAAGGCTCTGAAAGGCGGCAGCGGCGGCAACGGAAACTGGCATTATAAGTCATCTGTTAAACAGACTCCCCGCTATGCACAGCCCGGAGCCCCCGGAGAAGAGCGCCGCTATCATATTGAACTGAATGTTATTGCTGACGCGGGCCTTGTCGGTTTTCCAAACGCGGGAAAATCAAGCCTTCTTAAAAAAATCACAAATGCTGATCCCAGGGTCGGTGCCTACGCCTTTACAACAAAGATCCCCAATCTTGGTGTGCTTAATCTTGGGTATGGTCATGCTGTAATAGCCGATATTCCGGGGATTATCGAAGGCGCCTCAGCCGGAGCCGGTCTTGGAATAAAATTTCTTAAACACATAGCAAGAACGAGTGTTCTTGTTTTTATGATTGATCTTTCATCTGATAACTATCTTGAGGCATTTGAAAAGCTTTTAGGAGAGCTTAGAGAGTTTTCCGCAGAGCTTGCCGGAAAAAAAAGAATAATCGCCGGCACAAAACTTGACCTTGACGGAACATCTGAGCGCCTTGCCGAACTGAAAGAAAAATATCCGGATGAGGATGTAATTGGAATATCAGTTTACAGTAATACTGGAATGGATCTATTCACAAAAAAGATTGCGGGGCTAATCGGCTGACAGATATGCAGGTAAAAATAGATACTGTTATTATGGGCGGAACCTTCGACCCTGTTCATATCGGACACATGCATCTTGCTGATGAGGCAAGAAGAACCTTCCGTTGTGAGAGGATTCTTCTTGTGCCGTCTTATATATCTGCTCATAAGCAGGACAGATTGACCTGCTCAGCAGAGCACAGACTTGAAATGCTTAAGATTGCCAGTAAGTCGATTGATGCTGAAATAGAAACATGTGAAATTGATCGAAAGGGAATTTCATACAGCATAGATACAATAAGATATATAAAAAAGAAATATAATCTGAGCGAAAGACCCGGACTGCTGATAGGTGATGATCTTGCTGAATGCTTCAGCAGCTGGAAGAGCCCTGAAAAAATAGCTGAAGAGGCAAGGCTGATAGTTGCCTGCCGTGATACGGCTGATGATCTTGATTTCGGTTTCAGCCATATCAGGGTAAATAATCTTATTCTAAATATATCATCAAGTGAAATAAGAAGGCGGATTTCTGAGGGGCGGGCCTGCAGGTTTCTTATGCCGGGCGGGGTCTATGATTATATAAAAGACAATAAACTATACGGAGATAGTGATGCTTGATCTCAAGAAGATTGAATTATATATAAAAAAGAATCTTTCTGAAAACCGCTTTATGCATTCTGTCAGGACTGCTGAAACAGCCGAGAAACTTTGTATGCTATATGGCTGCGATACAGAGAAGGGCAGGGCAGCAGGCCTGCTTCATGATGTTGCACGTGAGAAATCCATTGATGAGGTAATGGAATTAATTAAAAGCGATAAACTGCCTGTCAGCAAGATAGAAAGGGAATATCCTGTTCTGCTTCATGGCCGTGCCGGTGCCGTTATGGCTCAAAAAGATCTTGGTATAGATGATGAGGAAATACTTGACGCTATAAGATGGCATACTACCGGAAAACCGGGAATGGCAAGGCTTACTTCAGTCTTATATGCCGCTGATTATATTGAACCAGGAAGGATGCATATTGATAATAAATTCAGGCAAAAGATCCGTGAACTCAATCTAAACCAGCTTGTAATGGAAATTGTTACAAGCAGTATTGCATATTGCAGGAAGAAGGGCTATTCAGTTGCTGAACAAACATTTATGTTATATCATGAGCTTGAAAAGAAGGTGATCTGATTTGAAATCAAGAATAGAATTTGATAAAAGTATTTTAATCTTAATAATCATACTGCTGATTGCGGCCGCTGCTGTCTTTCTTATTGTCAGGAATACCCGTACTGACAGGGTAACAGAAATGATAGAAAACGGTCAGAATATTAACCTGTGTTTCCTTATTCATGATGAGGAAAGCCTATTATTCACAGAGATTTTGTTTTACAGCACCTCTACAGGCAAGGGCTCCCTTCTTGATATTCCGGGAGAAACAGGCGTTATTATAGAAAAGCTTGGAAAAATAGACCGAATTGACAAGCTTTATACCCCTGACCAGCCCCTGGAATATATTACCGGCATTGAAAAAATGATTGAGCAGGACATAAATTACTATATCCAGATAAATCTTAAGGATTTTACCGCCCTTGTTGATATAATAGGCGGCCTGGAGATGTTTATTGCTAACCCTGTTGAGATAATAGATGAACAGCAGACAGTCCTGCTTCCATCCGGCAGTATAATCCTTGATGGAGATAAGGCCGAAACATTCGTTACCTACCATGATCCTGAAGAAAGCGATATAGACCGCAGCGGCCGAAGAGAAAAAACGGTTCAGTCCCTTCTTAAGGCATTTAAGCAGCAGGGAGAGATGCTTGCGTCTGACAACCTTTTTCCATTCTTCATAAAGACTGTTGATAATACAGATATTGATACTTCATCAATGAAGGCATTTATAAATGAAATGGCAAATATAGATATCGGACGAATTGTGTTTCAGAAGGTTCTGGGTGTATACAGGACGGTGGATAATCAGAAACTTCTGTTCAGCCATTATGACGGTAATTTATTAAGAGAAACTGTACGGCAGACAATAGAATCCCTTGAAAATCTCGATGTTGTAAGCAGTGAAGAGCTTAATGTAACATTGGAGATACTTAATGGAACAAAGGTGAACGGACTTGCATCAAGAACATCACAGGTTTTTCAGAGTTTTGGTTACGATGTAGCACATATTGGAAACGCTGAAAACGGTGAAATTGAAAAAACAATAGTAATTGACAGACGCGGCGATATCATTCAGGCGCAGAGGATTGCTAATATAATCAAGTGCACTAATGTAAAAGAATCCTCGGATGAAGAGCGCGGTTTTGATGAAATTTTATCAGGTGATTTGATCGAAAGCATAGATTTAACGATTATTTTAGGTAAGGATTTTGATGGAAGATACTGTAAAGAGTAAAAAAGAATTGGAGCAGCTTGCAAAAGATACGGCTGAGTATATTGAAGAACATAAGGCCCTGGATGTATCGGCCATTGATATAAGAGAAATAAACAGCTGGACAGATTATTTTGTTATAGCTACTGCTACAAGTCAGGGACATATGAGGGGGCTTCTTAAAAATATCAGAGGATTCTTAAACGATAAGGGAATAGAGTTTAAGAATAAATACAAACATATAGATGACTTTTCATGGCTGTTCCTTGACTGTGGATTTATGGTAATCCATCTTATGGATCAGGAAACCAGAGATTTTTATGACTTGGAAAAGCTTTGGTTTAACGGAAAACCTATCTATTCATCAAAGTCATCGTAGTCAAGGCCGCTGTCATAATCAATCTCATCATCTTCAACCTCATACTCGTCCAAATCATCCGATTCATCATCAAATGACTCGTTTATGATTTCATCGTCGATATCATCTTCATCATCCTCGTCGAGGATTTCATCTTCGTCGAATTCATCATATTCATCGTCGTATTCGGAATCGTAGTTGTCAAAGTTATCTTCATAAAAATCATCATCGTCATGATAACGATCATCAAAATCGTCATCACCGGTATAAAAATAACTTTTTCCTCCAGGCATTGTTCTCTCCCCAAAAAGTACTTTCACCGGGAAACTTTAACTCCCGGTTATTACAGCCCCGTTCAAAAGTCGGTTACCTTTGACGAGGTTTTAAACCATCTATGAAATAATCTAAGTAGAAGCATACATTGTTGTCAACTGAATTTCTGAAAATACAGAATTAATTTGTTAAACCAACAAAAAGACCAAGATCGCCGAAGCTTCCTGATATCTTTATTATTGCGGTAGCTCCATAGCTGCCCGTATTGATATATATATTATCACCCTTAATTATTGTCGGCGGTGTTATATCGGTATCAATATCCTTTTCAGAAAACTTTATTGTTGCCCTTCCGCCAAGCTGATTCAGTAATTCTGCAAAGGCCTCTTTAAACATAGGATCTTTGTGATCTATTTTCTGATCCATCCCTATGTTTTTAAGCAGTTCAGTGACCAGTTTTTCTGCTACATCAAGCTGTGAAAACAGTATCAGATGTCCCTGAACCTCTCCGGTAATGCCTATTGTTGCCGTTATATTTGTTTTATCAAACAGCACCCTGCCGGAATCCGTTGCTACGCTGTTTAACCCATTTTCATTAAAAACTTCTTCGCATGCCTTCTCAATAAGTACAATGTTACTCTCACTCATAAGGCAAGTATAGTTAAGATCATATATTAATGTCAAATATATTGAATTTTATAGATTATTATTATACTCATGTATTGAATTAATATTATATTTATTTTATGCTATGTTAATCTATGTTAATTAATTGGAGATTTTATGAAACATAAAAAGTATTTAAAATTGGTATTTATCGGTCTATTGATCAGTTTTGCACTGATGTCTTTCTCATGCAATCTTTTTGGTAAAGAGTATGAAGATTCAAATACTGACGGAATTGAAAATACGGGTGAATATTATAGTGTAAGGGAGGCCGAGGTTGGTGTAGAAATTATAAAGAATAATTTTGGCGCACCAACAGGTGTTGGTGATATTGGAAAGGACGTATACATTGATTTCAGTACAGGAACAAAAACTTCTGTAACTCACGGTGCAGCCGCTCCGGCGCATTGGGACATGGTTTTTACATATGTTTTGAAAGATGGTCCCTTTGGTGATATTCCATTCTTTGCTCTTAAAATAAATGATACCGCGGGCTGCAGCTTTTATTTGGTTGAACGTCAAGATCCGGAACTTGAGATTGATGATGTTAAAATCGTGAGTGAGGGAAAATTTGTAGATTCAAATCATACCGGATACGGACACCGTGATGAGGGTTCGAATTCAACTCTTGATAAAGATAAATATAAAACTTCTTTTCCATATTTTTCCTATGACTGGTATGAATGTATCTCATTATTTGAATTTGATTTTGAGGCCTATCCGGGACGTGTATTCATAGTCAAGACCGAAGAGGGTAAGTATGCCAAATTTCAGGTTACAAAGGTTTATGATGATTTAAGTTCTACCTTGGGTGAAGGATACTCTTATAAGGCAGTTTTTAAGTTTCATTATATGGATAGTGACGGAGAATTCTCAAATTAAAAGCTTTAATCGGGGTTTCAAAAGCCAGTTCTTTTGAGCATCTTTCAAAAGTTGGTTACTTTTGAAACCCTTTTTTAATTTTCAATAAGTCTTAATTAAGGCTGTCTGATTGACAGTATCAATTTTATCAGTATAATATTCTGACATTATGCAAAAGCGGTATGTTCTGAAAGCCCCTGCAAAGCTTAACCTTCATCTGCAGGTAGGCAAAAAGCGTCAGGACGGTTTTCATGATATTAATTCGCTTTTTGTGATGGTTGATCTATATGATCAGATCAGCCTTTGTTCTTTGAAAACAGGTAATGATTGCAGAATAGTTGGAAATTTCAACTGTTCAACCGAAGAAAACCTTATCTACAAGGCCTGGAAAAACTTCTGTAAGGCCTCAGGCAGGGTTTTTGGGGCTGAATTTAATGTTGAAAAAAAAATCCCCAGCTTTGCCGGTCTGGGCGGAGGCTCATCAGACGCAGCGGCGGCATTACGGCTGCTGAATATGATGAGCGGAAATATTCTTGATGATAAAGCCATCATTGAAGCGGCTGCTGTCACAGGGAGTGATGTTCCGTTTTTTATTTCAACCGCCGCCGCCCTGATAGAAGGGCGGGGTGAGAGGATAAGAACCATTGAAAATGCCAGAATAATGGATTTTGTTATTGTTCACCCCTCTATTGAAATATCAACACCGGATGCCTACCGATGGCTTGATGAAGAATATGAAAATAGAAGGCCCTTTATTAGGGTTCCGGAAATGGAGCGGATCTATAAAGGAGAGCTTTCCGGTTTTAAAAACTTCTTCAATGATTTTTCAACCGTTTTGAGGTCTAAATATAAAGTCTTTGATGATATCTTTACCGAACTTAACAGTGCCGGAGCGTTATACACCGGTATAACCGGAAGCGGTTCAGCCGTATTCGGTTTATTTGATTCTACCGAAAGTGCGGAAAAAGCGGAAAAAATGCTTCAAAACGAATATTATTTCGTTCGAAGAATAAAATCGCTTGATAGAATTCCATATGCCATATTAGAATATTAGTGTCTGAAAATTGTACAAGCAAGGAGTGGTACATGGACATTACAGATATCCGTATTCGGAGAGTCAAAACTGAAGGTAAGCTTAGAGCTTATGTGACTGTTACATTTGACGATTTTTTTGTTGTTCATAATGTAAAAGTTATTGAAGGTAAAAATGGTCCTTTTATTGCAATGCCAAGCAGAAAGACGAAAACAGGAGAGTATAAGGATGTAGCACATCCTATAAATTCAGAGTTTCGTGGACTTCTTCAAGACCAGATATTAGAACAATATGAAAAGTCTCTGGAAGATGATTCTACTGAAATTGTAAGTTCTGAAGAATAAAGTAGAATTTTAAAAGTAGAAAACCTCAAACCAAGGCATTTTGTATTCATTACCTTAGAAGTATATTGGGACGTCGGCAAGCGGTTAAGCCTCCGGTTTTTGGAGCCGGTATGCGCAGGTTCGAATCCTGCCGTCCCAGGAATTATCATTTAATGAAGAATAAATGACGTTAAAGGAGTGCCTTAAATGGACAACAAAACGCTAAACGCGGAAATAAGAACTGAAATAAAAAAAAGCGGTGCAAAGAAAACCAGAAAAAGCGGTAGAATTCCAGCTGTAATCTACGGGAAAAATGATGTTATAAACATCTCTGTAGATAACAGAGAGTTTACCAGTAAATTTGAAAAAATTTCTGAAAACACAATTATACAAATTAAAATTGGTAATGAAAGCCGCGATGTTCTTGTAAAAGACTTCCAGGATGACATAATATCTCAGAATATTCAGCATATCGATTTCTATGAAATTGAAACCGGTAAAATGCTTAAGACTAATATTCCCATTCATGTTGAAGGAAATGCAAAGGGTGTTCGTGAGGGAGGGCTCCTTGAAGTCAGGCTTCATGAGCTTGAGGTTGAATGTCTTCCAAAGGATATCCCGGAATCAATCACTGTTGATGTAACCGATCTTGAAGAAGGAGATGCAATCCACGTTTCAGATATCAAGGTTCCTGAGGGTGTTAAGGTTCTTAACCTGCTTGAACAGACAGTTGTTGCAGTTACACACGTTAAGGAAGTTGTAGAAGAAACTGACGAAGCAGAAGAAACAGAAGGACTTGAAACTGAAGCCGCAGAAGAGGCTGAAGAAAGCGAAGAATAATATATCAAGCCTGTTGATAGTGGGGCTTGGTAATCCAGGTCCGGAATACCGCGGAACCAGGCATAATGCGGGTTTCGCGGTTATTGATTTTCTTGCCGAAGAATTCAGCAAAACTCCCAAAAAAATATTTCTCAAACCAATAGAG
>PDWJ01004615.1_pt1 | contig 13027 bp, 6 predicted proteins | sample 1430881 | NCBI WGS metagenome assembly PDWJ01 (sample SAMN01162460, study PRJNA174530) | Oral metagenome, whole genome shotgun sequencing project. | biome: Marine environment; feature: Marine mammal; material: Swab sample of the gingival sulcus; isolation source: swab sample of gingival sulcus... | reverse complement strand
CTGTATGGATGGAAAATTGAAGGTATTGAAGTTGATAATATTATTGCGATGTCTTTAGGAGATGTAAATAAAAAATACGATGGTAAAGGAATTTCCTTTGGGTCAATGGCCAACAATAACAAGATTAAAAACTGCATTGTTTTAAATGCATGTGCAGAGGGTATCTCTATAACCGGAGATAATAATTATATAGATAATTGCAAAGTTTACAGTGATGATAATAGCACTGGTCATAAAAGTGCCACAGATTATTTTATACATATCAACGGTAATTATAATACTATTCAAAACTCTCGAGTTGAACGGGTTGGAAACCTTGACCATGGAGGGCATGGATTTAGTTTAAAAAAACATGGTCAATATAATAAAATCATAGGGTGTACATCAAAGAATTTTTGGGGAGCAGGTTTTCAGTTAAGACATAGAGGAGTAAAAAATAATTTAATTGAAAATTGCACCGCAATAGAATCTGGATTTACAATTAGAGATGGTGCCAGTAATAATTTAATACGAAAATGCAAAACAATTAATGCAGGAACTTCTGTTGTTTTTCTTGATACCGTAGAGGATGATGGAGCTCAATTTACAGGAAGAAACAATAGATTTGAAAATTGTATTTTTAATACTATTTCAACAGAAAATAGAGAACGACGTTTTTGGGGAAATGTAATTAGTTTTTCTTATTATAGCGAACCTTCTATTGCAGACTCCAACACATTTGTAAATTGTACTTTTGATGATGGTTATTATTTGTTTAATATTGATAGAGAGAATAACGATAATAAAATGATTAACTGTATTGTTACCAACGTTAAAAACTTTTCTAGAACAGCAGTATATCAGAACGTAAGCTATCCTTTAAATTTTGATTTTGAATATTGTAATTTTTGGAACAATAACTTTTCAGCCCCAAATGGCAACTCAATAACTGAATTTAACCCCGAGTTTATAGATGCTGCAAATTATAATTACCATTTAAAATCATCTTCTCCTTGTATTGATATAGGTACCACATCAGATGCTCCAAGTGATGATTTTGATGGTATAGCCAGACCACAAGGAGACGGAATAGATATTGGAGCTTATGAGTTTTAAAACAAAACTTACTAAAAAGCTTAACTCAACAAAAGATATTTATTACTGCCTATCTACAATTACGGCGGATTCTACTACACCAAATCTGCTCTGTGATTGCTTAAGCATATGAATATTTCATAAATTATCGCTATCTTAGCCGCAACGGACAGTTATACTTACCGCTGTAACCAACGAATAAACAAACTTCACAGAAAACAATGATTAGAAATTATTTAAATGAAAAATGGAAAGAAATTGAAATAAAGGATTATTACTCCCAAAAGACACAAGTTTTTATATCAAATTACGGAAGAATAAAAAAGAAAAAAATTAAAGAGAAAAATTTCAAGCTGGCTAACTTATCAATGAACTCTAGACTTTTAATGTTTTCCTACCCAAGAAAAGATAAACATAATAAAATGTTCTGTGTTCATAAAATGGTGGGAATTTGCTTTCTTAAAAAAAAGAGTGACGACCATAAATTTGTAATACATTTAGACCATGACCTTTTGAATAACAGAGTTGAAAATCTAAAATTTGTAACCCAAAAAGAACTAACCAAACATCAACGAACTAACCCAAAATTCATAGAATCACGAAAAAAATGGACGCCCAAAAGCAAATTAACCGAGGGGAGAGTAAAACTTATAAAGAAAAAAATACTAGACCCTAACCGAAGAACCAGAATGCGATTAATCGCAAAACAATTTGGAATTTCTGAAACACAGCTACGAAGAATTAAAAATGGAGAAAATTGGAATCACGTAAAAATATAACGATTACCAATATTGTATAACCACAATTACGACGGGTTCTATTACATCCAAATCCTCTTGGTAATTATTTAAATGAATAACCTAAAATTATCGCTACTTTAACCGAAATCGACGGTTATACGTAATATTACCAGTAATTCCTCATAGTCTCGTAGAAATTTCAGTACGTTGGCTAACGTAAAATAGGGAAAATGGGCAGAAAAATTATAGAAACATAAAACACTGATTATTAACAAAAAGGGAAATTTGTCGTACACCCTTTTTATCTACCCCGCCTAAAAATTACATTTAGTAGTTGTGCCTCCATTATTGCAAGACTTCATCAGGATAAGCTATCTGCTTTCCTGTTTTTTTATCACTTGGAATTTGTGCATCTATTGCTTTTAAATAATCAGTCAAAACTTTTGCCAATTCCTTAGTTTTTTCAGGTTTTTTTTCTGCCAAATTGTTTAGTTCGCCAATATCATCAGCAATATTGTACAATTCCAAATGTTGATTTTCGTAAAAATAAATCAGCTTCCAATCGCCCAATCTCACAGTACTGCTGGCTCCTATTCCCGGGCCTGAAACACCCCAGTCATTGGGGTAATGCCAAAACAGCGGCCTGTCTTTGGTATTTTGATCTTCCCCTTTGAGCAAGGGAACAAAACTTATTCCATCAACTTGCTGTACGGTTTTAGGGTTCTCAATTCCAACCATTTCCAGAATAGTAGGATAAAAATCTTCAATAATCACATAATTATCCGAAATCGAATTTTCTTTTACCTGCCCGGGCCATTTTACCAGCATAGGTTCGCGAATACCTCCTTCGTAAGCAGAACCTTTTCCACTATTTAAAGGTTTGTTATGGGTATGAGGTTCACCTCCTCTCGCAACAGCAGATAAACCGCCATTGTCTGACATAAAAAGGATAATGGTATTATCAGCAATATTTTTCTCTTCTAAAAAATCCATAATATCACCAAGGCTTTTGTCCATGCCTTCTACCATAGAAGCATATTTGGCTTCGGTGGGGTCTATGCTTTTATCATAATTTTGAACAAATCTTTTATCCCCCATAATTGGCGTATGTACTGCATAGTGCGACATGTATAAGAAAAACGACCGCTTGTTTTGCAAAGCAGTATCCAAAGCTTTTAGAGCTTCTAAAGTGATAGCTTCCGTGAGGTAAATATCTTTGCCATGGTATTTTTCTAATCCCGGTACAGCCCTCTCTTTTTTGACTTTTTTGTCATTACCAAAGTTCTCTATTCCGTAATAACTCTCCGGTGCCCCGGCAGCATGGCCTGCAATATTTACATCAAATCCAATATTCAACGGATTTTCTCCCGGCGTATCAATAGCCCCAAAATGTGCCTTGCCGCAATGAATGGTATAATAGCCGGCATCTTTTAACAATTGAGGCAGGGACGTAGCATATACGGCATGAGCCGTAGCAGAATCCGGACTCATCCCATTTACATTCCATTTTGGAAAAGACAACATTTTATGATTGATTTCCATAGGTTGCAAAACATCTTTATTTAGAGTCCAGTTGGTTACACGGTGTCTGGCCGCATTCATTCCGGTCATCAGACTGATTCGTGTAGGTGAACAAACCGATGTGGCATAAGCCTGAGTAAATTTCATACCTTGTTCTGCCAACCGTTCCATATTTGGAGTTTTATATAAATCATTAAATGGTGTTCGTTTATCCCAAAACGGCACGGAAGTATCTTGCCAGCCCATATCATCCACTAAAAACAAAACGATATTGGGTTGGGCTGAGTTTTCGGTTTCTTTTTTATTATCCTCTTTAGGCTTGCAGTTAACAAGCAATAAAAAGGCAATAATTAATAATATTGACGGTATCCTCATCATATCTTATTTTTTAATTACTTTCTATTACCGCTCCATCTTCCCTGTACAAATCAACTTCTCCGTCCAACAAAACGGCTAAAACGGTCATGTACTCATCCAAAACATAATCGGGAACTTTAATGTATTTTATGCCGGGATAGTGGCTCCAATAGACCTTGCCAATAACCTGATGTGATAGTTTTGTGCCTTCGCCAACTACCCAAACACGATTTATTTTGTTTTTTAAACCACGAATAACAACTTCGCCTCCGGGATTTCCTTTTACAAACAAATACAAAATATTGTTATCCTTAGACAAAGTTGTAGGGCCATAGAAATGCTTTTTAGATACCCCGCCATTGGTACCATAAATAGCTTCCTGATGTTTGTTTACCCATCTGCCTAAACCTTCTAAAATTTCCACCTGCTCTTTAGGAATGGTGCCATCGGCTTTGGGGCCTATATCCAATAATAAGTTACCGCCATTACCGATAACATCGGCAAAAATTCCAATAATTTGGCTTACAGTTTTGTAATTGTGATCATTTTTTTGAAAGCCCCAGGAATCGTTCATAGTCATACAGAGTTCCCAATACTTACTTTTAGGCCTGGTAATGGGCATACCCTGCTCAGGAGTTGCGTAATCGCCTTGGTCATTTAAGCGTGAATTTAAAATGGTGTTGGGGTTTTTATCCAATAACATTTGTCGCACTTTGGGAGATTGCCATTCTTTGGAATTGTGTTCCCAATCGCCATCAAACCAATATAAATCCGGATTGTAATTTTCTGAAATTTCTTTTAATTGGCCTTGATAATAATCAAGAAATTTCTGCCATCTTTTGGGTTCATTCTTAATCCGGTAACGGATAGAATCTCTGGTAAAATGGGTATAATCGGCATAAGACCAATCCGGCAAAGAATAATAAATACCTACTTTTAGATTGTTTTCCCGCAACGCATTCACAAAAGGCGTTAACACATCTTTTTTGGAGGCAGCGGCTTTTACGGCATTAAAATTACCATATTTTGTATTCCACAAGGCAAATCCATCATGATGTCTGGAAGTAATAACGGCATATTTTGCTCCGCTTTTTTTAATCAGTTCAACCCAAGCCTGAGGGTCATATTTTTTAGCCGTAAATCCTTTGGTTTGCTTTAGGTAATCTGTATGGGAAATATAACCGTTAAAGAAAGACCAAGATTCATCAATACCATTAACAGCATATAAACCCCAATGGATAAAAATTCCAAGTTTGGCATCTTTAAACCATTGCATTTTCTTTTGTTCCCGGCTTATTGTATCTGCCTGCTGGCTCCAATGGTTAGAGCTTATCAAACACATAGCTATAAGGATTATTTTTTTCATTTTTTATGTTGAATGATTGAGTTATTTGATTACTGATTTAATGGATTATCTGGCCATTAAGATATTATCTGTAATCCGAAATTCTAAACAACTATCTCTTGGCTGCTCTAAAAGATAGTTCTTACAAACTTATACTTTTTTAAGCCGCATAACTTAAACGCATTTACAAAATTATTCTAATTCTGCGTTTAATGAAGTGGTTTAAACCACTTCAACGATAGTTTTTGTCCGGCCTTTAAATTCACCTCTTTTTCTATGCCGTTGTATTTTACTTTTATAGTTTTATCTTCCTTAGCTTTTAAACTTAATACCATTAACTTTCGGTTTTGCCATGTTATATCCACTTCAATATTTCCTCGTGCTTTAAGCCCTTGTATAAATCCTGTTTCCCAGTGTACAGGCAAGGCCGGCAAAATTCTCAAAAACCCTTCATGAGACTGTAACAGGCATTCAGCCACACCGGCCGTAAAGCCAAAATTACCATCAATCTGGAACGGTGGGTGCATATCAAACAAATTATCAGCGAGGGAAATCTGCATAAATTTAGTAATATTTTCCTGTGTAGACAGGGCATCCAACAGACGGGCATTCATATTTATCATCCATACCCGACTCCAACCGGTTCCTGCTCCGCCATACTGCAAACGGTAATCTATGGTTTTTTGAGCAGCTTTAAATGCTTCCGGTTTGCCTGCCGTAATTTTATCCCCCGGATATAAAGCATACAAATGAGACATGTGCCTATGGCCTTTTTCCGGTTCTTCGTAAGGTTCATTCCATTCTAATATTCGGCCATCTGTACCCACTAACACACCCGGATGAAGTTTTTTTCTTTTTTCTTTGACCTCTTTTACAAATTCATCTTCTATTCCCAAAATTTGAGACGCTTTCAAGGTATTGTCAAAAACTTCGGCAATAATTTGGTGCCCCATTGCACTTCCAAAAGAAACTGCAGCCGGTTTACCATAATTGGTTAAATAGGAGTTTTCCGGAGAAGTTTCCGGAGAAGAGACCCAGGCCTCTATTTTTTTATCCCATACCAACCAATCCAAATAAAATTCTGATAAAGCCCTAAGTATTGGATAAGCCCTTTTTTCTAAAAATGTTTTATCCTGAGTAAATTGGTAATGTTCCCAAAAGTGCTGAGCCGACCAGCCTCCGCCATGAATCCAGGAACCCCAATAGGCCCGAGCAGCTCGCATCCAAGGTGTTGCCCATAAATCTGTAGTATGGTGCACCACAGCACCTCTTTCTATGCCGTATTGCTCTTTTGCAGTAGTTCTTCCACGTTCTACTGCCCTTTCTATCAAATTAAAAAAAGGATAATGTAATTCACTTAAATTAGTAATTTCTGCCGGCCAATAATTCATTTGTAAATTGATATTCAGATGATAATCAGCATTCCAAGGGGCCTCGATATACTCATTCCACAAGCCTTGTAAATTGGCAGGATTAGTACCTTGTCTGGAACAAGAAATCAACAGATAACGGCCATACTGAAAAAGTTTAGCTGCCAAATCGTTATCTCGTTTACCGTCTTTTATTCGTTGTAATCGTTCATCAACGGGCAAGCTATCCAAATCTTTATCACCAAGGGCTATTTTAACCCTGTTGTACAAATTTTTAAAATCTCTGCTATGTATTTTAAACAGTTGACTGAAAGATTTTTCTTTAACCAACGACAAGATTTTCTCATTTACCGCTTTATAATCATCATGATAAAATGAAGTATTGGCAACTATATAAATGGTTGCTTTTTTTACACCTTGTAACTTTAGAACACCATTATCAGCAATAATTCTTCCGGAACGGTTAATTACTTTTAAACGGGCCTCAAATTGTACGCCATAATCCAGGGGAAAAGGCTTAGAAAATTTTTTACCACCGTATTGGGTTACCATCCCTTCCATGCTTATTTCATTTTCAGAAGGATTGGTTATTGAAATGGTTTCATGCCCATGGTCTTTAGGACGGTTTAATTTTAAACTAAAGTCCATTCCACTTGGATTAGAAGTTTCCAATTGTATCAACAAGACATCATCCGGATGGGAGGCAAAAACCTGATGACTCACCCGGTGTCCGTTTTTTTCATATTCCGTTTTTACCACTGCATTGGACAAATCCAAATAACGCACATATTTTGTAACTTCCGAAGTATCTGCAAAATCTATGTACAAATCGCCCATGGTTTGGTGCGACCGCAAGACAGACTTATAAGAAAACTTTTCTACGATAAGGCTATCAACCTGATGTGTTTTACCTTCTTTTAACAACCTGCGAATCAATTCCAAATCATCTTTATTGCCTTTAGAATCACCCCAATCCGGCCCGCCGGCCCAAAGCGAGTCTTCGTTGAGTTGAATACGCTCGTGATTTGGATTACCAAAAACCATAGCTCCTAATCGGCCATTGCCTACCGGTAATGCCTCCATCCAGGTTTGTGCGGGTTGGGCATACCAGATATTATCTGTTCCGGATTGAGCTATAACCGGACTGATATTTAACAACAATAAAATAAGTATAACAACTAATAGTCGCTTTGAAAAATATTGGCAATTGTATGTTGATTTACCTTTCATATCCTCTTGTAATTTGTTCGGATATACTCAATCTTTCAATGTCCAATTTCAAAACATCTCCGGGCAACAAAGCCATAAACCAACTGATATAACTCACCCCTTTCCGGACGTTAAAAACAAAATAGGAGTTGTAACTGTTTTGCATCATTTTACCTTTGAGTTTTAGCCATAAATCAAGGTTATTGGAATTTGGAATTTTGTCTTTTGCAGCAATAAACAGCCCGGACGGTATAAAAGTATCAATATTTTTTATCATTACAGAAAAAAATAACGCATGCAACAAATATAAAAAATACTAATTCTTTTATTTTCTTTCTATCTATCTTTATTCTAATAAAAAATCTATCTCTGCAATGGCAGCGGCTTGTCTTTCTCCGGCAATTTGTCCAGATTCTATTCGTATAAATTGTGTGTTAACAGGCGACTTAAAATAATGTGTCCTCGGCGTAGGATTATTGATAAGGTTACCAAATTTAAACGATTCTACTAATTCCCAATCTTTTCCGTTATGACTAATTTTTATTTTTCCTGTTTCAATCATGCCATCAGCCATTTCGGTTTGAGGCGAATACACAAATCCTTTTATGTTGTAGGTTTTGCCCAAATCTATCTCCAAATAATGCGTACCCCCCTTTTCTGCTGATTGCCAAAAAGTCTGATGGTTTTCGTCAAATGCCAACTTTGGCAAACGGTCTGCGGCATAACTGTCTTCTCCAATCTTTTTCCAATCTTTTTTTACAATACCAAATAACCGGCTAGCTACTGCACCAGATTCGCCTTTGGCAAGAGCTACAGCTTTCACTTCACCGGACTCCAACAAAAAAGGTTCTTCGTACAATAAAGATAACGGCGACGGCACGGAACCATCTTTAGTATATCTAATTTCCAATCCAGAACTCAAATTTCTAAGGGTATTTTCTCCATGTGGCTTCCAATTGAAATCATCCTTTTTTGGATAAATACTTACTTTACCTTCAATACCTCTGGTAATTTCCAATTGGGGTGGCCTTGACTGGTAATAATGAGCCGTAATACTAGCTATAACCGGCAAATACCGGAACTGAGATATTCGTATTCTAAATTTCTGAGCCGTAACTTGTGGAAATCGTAAAATTCTTTTGTAGCCAATATTTGTGCCCATGGCAATTTCTTTCCAGTTGTCATTTACCCATGCTTCCAAGATATATTTTTCAACCCTCTCGCCATGGGTGGCAACAGCTTCCTGCAGTACCAATCTATTTATGGTAACAGGCTCTTTTGTAATAATTGTAACTTTATTTTTTACGGAATCCAAAACTTCAAAAGTAGTCAAATCTCCATCTAACAAATTCAACGGGCCTGCCGCACCTTCAAACAGATTGTTTTTATAGGTTTCTTTGATACGTTTACCCACCTCTTCTAAAACACTAACATCTTTATCTGACAGTTTACCTTGCCGATTTGGAGGAATATTAAGTAAAAAAATGGAATTTCCACCCACCGAACGTTCATAAATATCAAAAACATCATCAGCACTTCGCACTCTCTGTTTGTCGTCATCGCGATAAAACCAACCTTCCCTGATAGAAGTATTGGTTTCAGCGGGTTGATAGTGAAGGTATCTGGCTTGATACAATTTTTCCCTACTGCCAATATCGTCTCCGGTAATATCAGCAAAGTTGTTCATTTTTTGCGGATTGTTCATATAAGGAACCACGTTATATTCGGTCTTTCTGGTTCCACCGGACTCATTTCCACACCAACGAATATCTTGTTTTCCAAAAATTACCGCTTTGGGAGCCAAGGTATTAATAAGTTCTTTCCATGCCAGATAATTGTATTTTTGGCCACCTTTTCGCTTTGGGTGGGCTCCGTCAAACCACACTTCATGCACAGGGCCATATTCCGTTAACAACTCAAAAAGTTGGTTCAAAAAATATTCATTATAATCGTCCACACTAAAGGTAAAAGTAGTGTTGTTTTTAAACGGTCGGCCTTCCACAGGACGAGGAATTGTCCTGTTTGTATATTCACTCAAATTACCATATAACCCTTTTTTATTTTCTATCTGAAATAAATCTGCCGGCGATAAGTATATACCTAATTTTAGCCCGTATTTCTCGCAAGATTGAGACAACTCTTTTAAAACATCACCTTTGCCGTTTTTGTAAGGCGTGGACATAATACCATGTTTGGTGTATCGGCTTTGCCAGAGTACAAACCCATCGTGGTGTTTTACGGTAAGGATTATTTTTTTTATACCGGCCGCTACCATTGCTTCACACCATTGGTCAGTATTTAAATGTTGCAGATTAAAAACCTCAGGGCCTTCCTTACCACTACCCCATTCTTTTCGTGTAAATGTATTAGGCCCAAAATGAATAAAGGCAATAAATTCATCCTTAAGGGCTTCATACTGATTTTTTGTTGGCACAATATGAGCAGCTTTTAAAATTATGGAGTCTTTGGTATCATCATGGTCAATTGCCACTGTGTTGGCAACAGGCATAGTGAGTGGATTAATGTTCTGTTTTTCCTGAGCACAAGAGCTGAAAACAGCAAGCATTAGAAAGCCTCTCCACAGCCCCCATCTTAGGAAAACAGGACAAATCCACCTAAGTTGACATCTACTTAATCCCACCTCAAAAAGAAAAAGTTTAGTCATTGGTATATTTATATTTTTCATCTATTCAAATTTTTGCAAAAAACTGCGGTTCAATTATTTAATTATTTTGGTAAGTGATGGTCTTTGTTTGCCAAATGCCACTATGGACTTTCATAGGTTTACATTTTATTAAACAACTGACAATTAGTAAATTATAGAACAAAGAATATCTATAACCACTACGTTATGGCATTAAACATCCTAATTGAGTAGTAATACCAAGTTTAATATATAATGAACCCATTTTAAGAATTTCATTTACCGGATTATTCCTTTGTAATTTTAAAAACATAGGCATAAGCCAATTCTTCAGCGATTTTATTCGGATTATACATGGGCATCGTAATTTTTATATCGTTACCGGATTGCTGCCATTTCAGTTCTGCTCCGGTTGCCAGAAATATTATTTTACTTTTTTCGGGTAATTTTAAATCATTAATTACCAATTCTTCTTCCGGCCATTTGGGAGAAATTGCAAAATACGCATCTTCATTTTGGGTAAAAAACAATTCCTTAACGGCGTATCCCGGCAAGGGGTCAACGGTTTGCCTGATGATAAAATCCCCACCGAGATAATGCTGTTTCTGTTTATAATTTTGTTTTCCGGATGACCACTGAAAAGATTTTTTCCACGGCTTAGTATTGTATATCGCTTCACCATTGGTGGCCAGCCATTTGCCCATTTTTAACAACCGTTCTTGCATAATAGGCGGAATTTTTCCTCTGGCATCCGGGCCAATGTCCAATAAGAGGTTACCTCCGGTACTAACAATATTTACCAACATTAATATTAAAGATTTTACTGAGTTGTAATCTTCTGCATCTTCATTTTGATTATAACCAAAGGAAAATCCCATGCCACGGCATTCTTCCCAAGGCCTTTTAAATTCAGTAGCTTCGGCTTCATATTCCGTAGTAAAGTAACCACCGTGATTTTTTCGCACGCCTTTACCCCATCTATCGTTTATGACTATAGAATTTTTTACCTCAGAATCATTAAACAGCCAAGCCAGAAATTCTTTGGTTTTCCATTTTTCTGATTCCATATCCCATTCGCCGTCAGTCCATAGAATATCCGGTTTGTAATTCTGTACCAAATCTTTTATCTGAGGCAGAAAGTGTTCGTTTACAAATCTTTCTTTATCCTGAAGCCACCAAGGATGATACCATTCATAAAGTGAATAGTACAAACCCATTTTTAATCCTACATCTTTAACTGAGGCTGATAATAAACCAACCAAATCTTTTTTAGCTCCCACTTCCATGCTATTCCATGAAAAACCCCTGTCATTAGCTTCTTTACTTGGCCACAAAGTAAACCCGTCGTGGTGTTTGGAAGTCAGTACTACATATTTTGCTCCGGATTTTTTAAATAGTTCTGCCCATTTATCAGGTTCAAACAAATTGGCGGTAAACATATCGCCAAATTGGTAATAACTATAATCCGAACCATAAGTTTTATTATGGTAATTGGCCACTTCATCACCTTTAAAATCACCATTACCGAAAAGTGTTTTGTTTTGCAACCAATATTGATACCATTCTGTATAGGTGCCTTTGGGCGACCAAGCTGGAACAGAATAGGGACCCCAATGGATAAATATGCCAAACCGTCCAAAAGAAGAGAAAACCAGACGGTGGTTCAACTGTTTTTAACGGACATCTATTTTGGTAAATGAAATAATTTAAGAGCCTTTCAGATGTCAAAAAGGAAAATTCCATATTTGTAGTTGTTATCCTGTACATATTATTTTGGTTGTATTGAATTCGTTTAAAAGTTAAAGCATCATAATATAAATTCCATTCTTTGTACACACCGGCTATAAAAAGTATTTATACAGGTGAACTATACCTCACCTTCTTGTATCTTCTCTTTTTCTAAATCTTTAACAGACCTTTTTATTTTATTTTCATCCAACCTACCTATGGCTTTAAAACCCAAACTATATGATAATCACTCTTGCAGATAGCATGATTTAATTCTTTATACTTACCCATAAGGCAAAGATAAAACAATAAAGCATAGCCAAAAAAATTACCACCTAAAGAGCAGGTGTTTTTTGTATTAAAATAAAGAAAGCTGTGGTCACAATATTAATCGAATTCAGGTTATAAAAATTGTTAGTATAAAAGCATTTTCTAACCTCTGTATTTTTATTATCTGAGCCTAAACTCGGATAAAACCATAATTCCACAGCACATATTGCCCTTTGAACAATAATTTAGTATCTTGCCGTCAAGCTCAAAATCTTTATTTACTGACAACCAATAGCCTTTAATGATTAGAAAAATTTACTTTTTATTCATCAATTTATTGCTGTTTACAGGTATTATCCCCGCTCAGCAGTTAAATAATAAAAATAATTTAAAGTTTAAGAATATTTCCTTGCAAGATGGCCTTTCCCAAAGTTCCGTTTTATGTGTTTTGCAGGATAAAAACGGTTTTATTTGGTTTGGCACCAGAGACGGACTTAATAAATATGATGGCAATTCTTTTAAAATATACAGATACAACTCCATAGACAGCACCAGCATTAGCAATAGCTATATAAAAGCCCTACACGAAGATAAGGATGGAAATTTATGGATAGGCACAACTCATGGTCTTAACAAATTTAATCGAAAAGAAGACAACTTTGAAAGATATATTTTTAAGGACACTGCCAATAGTTATCAGGATGAAATATGGGATATAGAAAATGATGGAGCATCGCATTTAATAATTGCCACTAATAACGGCTTACAC
>PDWJ01004142.1_pt1 | contig 13028 bp, 10 predicted proteins | sample 1430881 | NCBI WGS metagenome assembly PDWJ01 (sample SAMN01162460, study PRJNA174530) | Oral metagenome, whole genome shotgun sequencing project. | biome: Marine environment; feature: Marine mammal; material: Swab sample of the gingival sulcus; isolation source: swab sample of gingival sulcus... | reverse complement strand
TATTCGGCAAGTTGCAAGGCATTTTCACTGTGTCTTTCCATACGAAGATGCAGTGTTTCCAAGCCCTTATTAGATAAAAACGCATTTTGGGGGCTCATATAGCAGCCAACATCACGCACCCATTGTACCCGGGCTTTAACAATATAGGCACTGGCACCAAAGGTCTCCAGATAACTCAGCCCGTGATATGATTCGTCCGGTTCGGTGAGCCCGGGAAATTTACCGTTGGCCCAGTTAAAGGCACCGCCATCAACAATAATACCGCCGACACTGGTGGCATGGCCATCCACATACTTGGTGGTGGAATGTATAACGATATCGGCTCCATGCTGCAATGGATTACAGAGATACGGGGTTGGAAAGGTGTTATCAACGATAAAGGGAACACCCATCTCCTTTGTGATGGCTGAAAACTTTGCAAAATCGAGCATTTCTGTGCCGGGATTTGACAGACTCTCAGCAAAAAGCAGCTTGGTATTTGCTTTGAATGCCGCCCGAATTTCGTCGATCTCTGCATCGGGCGTTACAAAGGTTACTTCGATACCCAGCTTTTTCAACGTATGTTTAAAGAGATTGAAGGTACCGCCATACAATACTGACAAAGCTACAAGATGATCACCTGCTTCACAGATGTTCAGTATAGCGATGGTAGAAGCTGTCTGTCCGGCAGAAAGAGCGAGAGCGCCAACGCCACCTTCCAGGGCTGCCATCTTATTTTCAAAAACCTCGACGGTAGGATTGCTGATCCTTGAGTACATATGTCCTGCCGCCTTTAAATCAAAAAGATCAGCAATAGCCTGACAACTGTCATACTTATAGGTTGTGCTCTGCACAATCGGGGTAATACGCGGCTCACCGTTTTCAGGAGAATATCCGCACTGCACCGCCTTTGTTTCTATTTTCCAGTCTTTCATTATTTTACCTTCGAGGTTACATCATTCTTTACGCTCTTCGTATTTATAAATCAAAATCTAAAGCGCCTGCTTTCAGGTAAAATACAACCTCCCATACAGAAAGTAAATTAAAACATCTTTACCCTGATGATAAAGGCAGCTCAGCAGCTTATATCTAATTTTAGATTTTCCACAGTTAAATTAAGATAGTTATATATCAATCCCGACTTCTCAACTATGCACAGAGACAAGCGAGAATCATAAACCGCACGGTGGCAAACCCTGCTCATTCTTGTTGCTCTCCTTAAAAGGGATCGGACCACCCCTTTTTTTCAGCGGTTCTGGAAACCATGGCACATACCATTGCTGCAAGATAGGCAAACGGATACCCTGTACTAATCCCTGTGAGGAAAAAGGCAAAACATGCCACTGCAAAGATATTCCTGTAAAATTTCATATCACCTACCATGGAGTGCCCATTATAATATGTGGCAGGAAGAGTGAAATTTTTGGAAAAAACACGGTAACAAACAGTACAGGAACCCAGCAGAGCAGGATAAACCATAAACACGGCTTCATCATCTCATCAATAGGTGCCCCGCCTAAACGCCCCGAAAGATAGAGAACAGGGGCAGCAGGGGGAGTAATACAGCCCAGCCCCGTATTGACACCAACGATTGCTGCATAATGAATGGGATTGAAGCCAAGCTCCATGACAATCGGCATAAGAATCGGCGTAGTCAAGACCACTACGCTGATATCATCCATAAGCATGCCCATAACCACCAGAAAGATATTGATCATGAACATAATCACCATAGGATCCTCGGAAACCGAGTTAAACAGTGCAAGAAGAACTCCTGGAAGATCTTCCAGAATATACAATCTACTCAACATGGATACACAGTAGAGCATAACCATAATAACACCGGTGGTAATGGCCGTTTCCACCAGTACCTGAGAGGTATTTTTAAGATTAAGCCCCTTATAGACAAACAGGCCAATGGGAACAGCATAAAAAACGGCCATGGCAGAAGCTTCGGTAGTGGTCATAATCCCGCCATAGATGCCGCCAAGAACCAGGAAAGGCAGCATAAGGGCAGGCATCGCCTTCTTGCCGCGATCCTGCAACAGCTTTACCCTGACAGCCATGGTTCTTCCCTGCTTTTCTTCTGAAACGACATCTGTATTATGCCTGAGAAGCCAGATATTCACAATACAGAGCAGGGCTATTGTAATAAAGCCAGGAATAACCGTTGCCAGAAAGCAGGCAAGAACCGACTGGCCACTTATCCAGGCAAAAATAATCAAGGTTGCATTGGGAGGAATGAGCAGACCAAGCAGGGAAGCATTCGCCATCAAAGCTGCTGCAAGTCCTCTGGGATATTTCTCTTTTCTGAAACGCGGATACATAATGGAACCAACACATGAGAGAGTCGCACATGCCGCCCCACAGATTGAGCCAACGATGGCACAGGAAATAACACCGACAACACCCAGACCGCCCTTTACATGGCCAACAAAAACGTCGACAAAATCAATAAGCTTCTCACCAATTTTCCCCTTTTCCATAATACCGCCTGCAGCGATAAACAGGGCAATGGCAATAAGGGTCACCGAATTCATCTGGGCATACCCATAGGGCAGCAGCTGGGAAGCCTGATACCCGCCGCCATCGGGACCACCGAAGAAAATCAACACCGCAGCAGAGGCCATAAAGCTGACAGGAACCGGTACGCCGACAATGAGGAAAAACAGGAGTACTATTATAGCTATAAAAATCATTTATTTTTCCTCCCAAACAATACCATACCGCTTATAATCAAATCCCGTATAAAATAGTAAAGCATTAACGCCAGACCCATAAAAACAGAGATGTACCCCGTCCAGAGTGGGATTCTCCAGGCAGATGTCTTTGGTATCGCGATCCCTGTTCCCAAAGGTCCCATAAACCCGAAATAGAAAAACTCCCAGCCGTAATAGACAAAGATACCACAGGTACCAACGGTTAGAAAATTCCTCAAAAAGACGAGGGATTGCCTTAGCTTCCCTTCTTTCAGATAGGCATTCACCAGATCCGCTGAAACATGGGTGCGGTTATAGGCGCCAAGGGCTGCTCCTGCAAAATACAGCCAGAAGGCAAAGAGTTTCACCCATTCCTCAAAACCGTATAAGTCGCCCTGAATGACATAACGAAAGAAGGTTACCGCACACATCACAAGAGTCAGGATGATTGAGGTAACGAGACAGACGAAAGATAAACTATTAACGACTATTTTATCAATCCAGTTGTTTTTAGGTGCAAAAACATCAATTATTTCAGTACTACTGCTGCTAATGCTGCATTTATTATCACTACATTTTTCTGACACAAGTAAACTCCTTTGTACAAGCGATATTACAAAAGATGGAACAAACTACATCAGATACGGGCGGCAAATGAAAATACCCTGATCCTTTTTCATAGATGAATACGCATAAAAAAGGTGCCGTAGTAAACTCTGACGACACCTTCACGTAGAACTAACTGATTATCTACAACAGTTATTCAGGAGCAAGCGCTGTCCTGAACTCGTCCATAAGCTCTTTACCCATGTTCCTTTCCAGTTTTGGCCAGGTTTTAGCAATTGCTTTCATCAGAGGAGCAAGCTCTTCCTTGGTATAGGTATGTACTTCGATACCTTTCTTTTTCATCATATCCATGTAACTCTTGTCAACCGCCTCGGCAGCCTCAACACTTCTGGTGGTTGCAGCAGCCATAATATCGGAAATAACCTTCTGATCGGCAGGCTTGATCTTTGCCCAGGTTTTCTGAGAGATCATGAAATTCAGTACTTCAACCGAATAGTTGGTCATGTACCAGTATTTAATAACATCACCAAGTATGGTGTAGGCAGCAGCGACGGGATATCCATCAACGCCATCTGCGGCACCGGTCTGAATTGCCTGATAGGTCTCGGCATAAGGAATGGAAGCGGTTCTGTACCCCATTGCTTCAGCACCGAGCTTGTATACGTCCATTCCAGGAATACGTACCATTACGCCCTTGTCCACACTGGGATCCAGAGGAGCTTTGACAGGTTTGGTGGAACCGATACCGATCATACCTTCAACATAGAAACCAAGAAGCTTTACACCAAGGCGTTCGTTATATTCGTTCATTTTTTTGAAGATAAATCCAGAAGGTGCAAAAACCTTTTTTGCATCTTCATAGTCACTTACGAACCCATTGATATAAATAAGCTCCATCCGTGGATCAAACTGGCTTGGAACCGAAATACAGGACATATCGATGGTGCCGCGAATCTGCTCTTCGTAAACGAGGGTATAATCACCAAGCTGACTTGCAGGATATACCTTCACCTCGATACGACCATCAGTTTTCGCTTTAATTTCCTCAGCAATGGCATTCATCTGCTTGGTTGCGGGATGATCAACCGCACTTTGGCCGGCAAACTTAAGAACCATTTCAGGTTTTGCAAAAACTGAGCTACCGCTCAATGCAATTACCGTGGTAGCTGCAGCAATAGAAACAAGAGATCTAACATTTACATTCATTTATTACTCCCCCTTAAAGTTGAGTATTTATCTTTAGCCGACTGAAATCAGAAGGGTAACAGAATTATTACTACTCTAAACTGACTTCATTTACCAGCTATTTTTTCTCTTTGATTTTTGGTTATTCTTTTAAATTCAATAGATATGCCCCGATAAATGCTCGAACACACCCACAGTTTTCTCTACTCTTCCTCCATAAATGGATAGTCAAATTTCACAGGTGGATCAAAGGTTTCCTTGACTGTTCTGGTAGAAACCCAGCGCATGAGATTGGCAGCAGAACCCGCCTTGTCATTGGTACCGGATGCACGCCCGCCACCAAAGGGCTGCTGCCCCACCACAGCACCGGTTGGTTTATCATTGATATAGAAGTTACCAGCACTATTCTCCAAAACAGACATGGCTTCACTGATAGGCCCTCGCTCTCTGCTAAAAATGGAACCGGTCAGAGCATACATGGAAGAGGCATCGCACAATTCAAGTGTTTCACTGAACCTCTCATCCTCGTAGACATAAACGGTGAGGACCGGACCAAATATCTCTTCCACCATGGTCTTGAATTGTGGATCACTTGCCAAAATAACTGTAGGTTCGATGAAATAGCCAACACTGTCATCACAGTTACCACCGATAATGATCTCACCACCATCATTTTCCCGGGTATAATCGAGATAGCCTGAGATGGTATCAAAAGCAGCCTTATCAATTACCGCTCCAAAGAAATTTGTAAAATCGACAGGAGAACCCATCTTGATACGGCCAATTTCCTCTTTCAACTTTCCTTCCACCTCTGGCCAGATAGAGCGAGGAATATAGGCGCGGCTGGCAGCAGAACATTTCTGTCCCTGATATTCAAAGGCACCCCGTACAAGACCCGCTACAAGCACATCTGTATCACAGCTGGCATGGGCAAAGACAAAATCCTTGCCACCTGTCTCGCCGACAATACGGGGATAGGACCTATAATTTGAGATATTTTCACCGATTGTCTTCCACATATGCTGGAAGACCTTGGTGGAACCTGTGAAATGTACACCGGCAAGGTTAGCATCTTTCAAACAAATATCACCCACATCACTGCCCGACCCTGGCACAAAATTAATAACTCCTGGAGGCAATCCCGCTTCCTCCAGGATCTGCATAATCAGATATGGCGTGTAAACCAGAGAAGAAGCCGGTTTCCAGACAACCGTATTTCCCATGATAGCAGGAGCCGTGGGAAGATTCCCGGCAATAGCTGTAAAATTAAACGGGGTTACCGCAAAAACAAATCCTTCCAGGGGCCTATGCTGAACATAATTCCATATACCGGGAGATGACTCTGGCTGTTTCTCATAAATCTCATGAGCATACTGGACGTTAAAATTGAGAAAATCAACAAATTCACAGGCGGCATCTATCTCAGCCTGAAAAACATTTTTCCCGCCGACCAGCATTGCCCCGGCATTCATCAGGGCACGATACTTGCCCGAGATCAGCTCAGCAGCCTTTAAAAAGATTGCAGCCCGCTCTTCCCAGCGAAAAGAGCGCCACATTTTTTGTGAATCAACGGCTGTATCAATAGCCAGACGCACCTCTTCAGGGCCCGCCTTATGATAGGTGGCCAGCTTATGTTGATGATCATGCGGCATAACCACCTTACCCAGATTGCCGGTACGGATTTCTTTGCCACCAATAATAACGGGGATATCAATCTTCTTGCCCGCCATCTCCTCTAAAGCTTTTTTCAACCTGCTCTTTTCAGGACTACCAGGAAGATATCCAAGAATAGGCAGATTCTTCGCTTTTGGTGGAATGATTACACCATTATTGACTAAATTCATTATTCTTACTCCTGTATTTTCTATTTTCATAGTTTGATTCCAACAGCTATCCTTTTTTGAACAGTGCTTTCATTATTACACCCGCCATCGCAGGATTTTCCTTGAGCCGCCTGGTGCTATACCCAAACCACTGCTCGCCAAAGGGCACATAGACGCGCATCTTATGTCCCTTATCGACAATGGACTTTCTCAGAGAAGGCGTCACCCCATACAACATCTGGAATTCATACCTGTCTCCTGGATAGTTATGCTTCTCCAGGAGCTTATAGGCACCTTCAACCAGTGTCTTATCATGAGTGGCAATGGAGGGGTACATATTCTTTTCCATCATCAGCTCAACATCTTCAAGGAAATGGCGGTTGATCTCATCATACTCCTTATAGGCAATAGAACGGGGTTCAACATAAATACCCTTACAAATACGGAAATTCAGCGGTACATCGGGATCGTTAAGATCCTCCATATTCCGAATGTCATCATTTGTTCGCTTCAGATACGCCTGTAAGACAAGGCCCACGTTTTCTGGAAACTCTTTTATCAGCCTGCGTAAGAGTTCAATGGAAAGATCGGTACAGGGTGAATCTTCCATATCGATACGAATGAAATTTCCATAGCTTGCCGCTTTGGCAACAATTTCCCTGATAAGGGTGTATGCAACCTCTTTATCAATGAGCAGGCCAAAAAATGTTGGTTTCACACTATAATTTCCCTTTACCCCAGCTTTCTCAGCAGCTTCGATGACCTCAAGATACTCCTCTTTATTGGCCTCAGCCTCATCTAAATTCTTGATAAACTCACCCAGGACATCAAGAGTGGTAAGAATCCCCTGGCTGTTTAGTTTCAAGGCCGCCTGAATAGCATCATCAATAGTTTCACCGGCAATGTACTGCTTGGAGAAATGCCAGACCAGTGATTTAGGCATATAAGGAAGCAGATTCGAAATCAATTTATTCAGCATAGTAATCCTCTTTTTGAACTCTTTTCCCCAATCTCTCGTGAGTCCCGTTACCAGGAGTCACAGATGATCGCTACGGTTTCATATCAACTGTCACACTGCTTATACAAACTATACTCACAAAAAAAATACAGGGTAACTTGCCTGTCACAGACCTAATGAAAATACACCCATGACCCGGAAAATCCCCCCAGGCCTGGAATGTTTCTCATGGCTTTCGGCATACGGTAGCAAATTGAATGCCAAAACAAGGATGACCGCTTGAGAAAAGAGCCCTTTTGCCAAACAAAACAACCTGTCAATCAGCAAATAAACCAACTGCTGACAGCAAGTTTACTTCTCAACTACAATTGGTTAACAAGAAATGCCTCTATAATCAGAATAGATGAAAAAATATATCAAAAATAATTGTAAATGTCAAAAGACAAAGATATCCCCTGAGCCAACAACTGATGAAAAAGTATCTTTATCATCTCCAGATGGCAAAATGAAACATTATTTTATTCAAAAATGAATAAAAGCCGTCAGAGAGAAAAATTTCACACTTCCTTTTTTTTATATTTTTTCAACCTGCGAGCGATGGTGGGCTGACTGACACCCAGGGCTTTAGCGGCAGCAGCCTGGCTTTTGTAAATATCCATAGCCTCCAGCATTACCTCCTGCTCGACATTTTCAAGAATTTGTTTCAAAGACATACCTTTAAGCCAGCCAGTCTCTCTCAATGGATGTGCAGACACAAACTCACGCACATCTCGCGGCAAATCAGATGTATTGATCACCTCGGTTTCGGACATGACAATGGCGTGTTCGCAGATATTCATAAGCTCACGCACATTACCTGGATAGGGATAGGAGAGCAGCACATCCAACGCCTCCCTGCTCACCCGTTTCCGGGTCTTGCTTATCTCGGCAAAATGCTCGACAAAATGATGAATCAGTGAAAAAATGCACTCCTTTCGCTCTCGTAGCGGTGGGATTCTTAAAGGGATCACACTGAGACGATAGTAGAGATCCTGCCGAAAGGAGCCCGCGGCCACCATCTCCTGGAGATTTCGATGAGTGGCTACCAGAATACGGGCATCGATTGAAATGACCTTTGAACCACCCACTCTGGTAATCTTGCCATTTTCCAGAAAGCGAAGTAACTTCACCTGAGCCGCCAGCGGCAGCTCACCAATCTCATCGAGAAACAGACTGCCTCCATCGGCCAGCTCCAGAGAACCAGGCTTCCCCCCCTCCTTTGCTCCGGTAAATGCCCCGGATTCATAGCCAAACAGCTCAGACTCGACTAACGACTCAGGGATGGCACCACAATTAATTCTGATCAGCGGTTTACCAGCCCTGTTGGAGTTGGAGTGGATAAGATTGGTGATAAGTCCCTTTCCCACACCTGACTCACCGGTGATCAACACCGTTGAGTTTGCAGTGCTCACCTTCAAGGCTTTTTCCAGTACCCTGATCATCACGGTAGAACGTGCGATAATCTGGGTGGCAGTTAACTCAGCCAGCTGCATCTCCAACAGCTGAAACTGGAGCTGATCCTTCAAAGACCCCTGATCTTCAAGCTCCCGGTGTAAGGCATCAATTTCTGTGATATCCCGCTCACTCACAACCACACTGATAAGATTATCGTTTTCATCAAATACTGGCGTCCCGATAGAAATCATTTTCCGATCATCTTTTTCCTGTAAAAGACTGACTGTTCCCCTGCTTCTGATGGCTTCCAATGCGGCAGACTGATCAATGAATCCCTGAGCAATAAGATCCTCCATATTCTTGCCAATAAGTTCGCTGGCAGCCATCCTGTGAATCCGCTCCGAAGCGGGATTTACCCTGATGACATTTGCCTCGGCATCACAGACAAACAAGCCGTCAGAAGAGGAATTGATAATGGTCTCCAGCTCCCTGGTAAAATGCCTTAAATAACTATTCTCCCATGCTATCCGCTGCAATCCAGTACTCTCTTCAAAGAGAAAAACACACCCTGGCTGTTTTCCCTCCAGCTGGATGGGATTGGCGGTTACCCGGAATTCCTTAAAGCCATATTTCAACGATTGCAGGTGACACTCTTTCTGTTCCTCATGAACCCGTGTCAGCATGACAAGTAAATCGGGAAAAAGTTCATCGAGAGAACTGCCTCCGGTAACACCCAGCATCTCATCTGCCAGACTACTCACCATCACCACCGTGCCAGCAGAATCAGCTACAAACACGCAGTTTTTCGACAAATTTGCAACCTTTCGGGCCAGAGCCGAACGGTATGTTGGAGAATCAAGCAGAAAACTCTCCTTTTTATGGCGTAATTCGTCATGAATATTCATACATCCTCCATGTCCATGTTCCTTTTCTCTTTTATCACCATCTCTATTATACAATATTAAATAAATATTCAAAAAAGAATAAATCAGTATTTTTACCACAACTCCTATGTATTGTCATACCTCCCGAAATAGAAGCAGGAACATCAATCCGACACAACACAACCAACTGTATTTACGTCTACTTCTAATTTAACCAGAAGCAATGCACAGGTAATCATGTTGCAAAAATCTTACGAGCTTGCTACATTCTGTTACGTTTTCGGGGTGATTTTCCTAAAATCAGGTTGCTTATCCCCTATATAAATAAAAAGAATACATTCTTGATTTTCTGCGACCTGCACTGATGCATATCTAAACAGGAGTACGACCATGATGTTACGGGAAAAAAAGATTGGATTTATTGGGAGCGGGAATATGGCCCAGGCTTTGATTAGCGGTCTCATCCTATCAAACTCCACGGCCCCTGAAAATATCATCAGCTCTGATGTAACCAACGAAACAATCTCAAAGGTCAGAGAGAAATATCACGTAGAGACAACCCTGAACAATATTGAGGTAGTGGAAAAATCGGAAATCATAGTCTATGCAACCAAACCACAGATTCTTGCAGAGGTGCTCAAGGAGACAGCACAGGCCCTGAACACATCAAAACTCATCATTTCAATGGCGGCGGGTGTCCCCCTGGCAGCAATTGCCTCAGGCCTCGACAAAAAGCTGCGATTGATACGTGTGATGCCCAATATCTGCGCCTTTGTAAAGGAAAGCGCCACCGCCATAGCTGCTGGCGAATATGCAACAGAAGATGATATTTCACTTGCTACAGAGATTTTTAACTCTGTTGGTAAAACAGTGTTTATCAAGGAAAACCTGCTCATGGATGCAGTCACAGGTCTCAGTGGAAGCGGTCCTGCCTTTATATTCACGATTATTGATTCCCTGGCCGATGCCGGGGTCAAAATGGGTCTTTCAAGAAAACACTCACTGCTGTTATCAACCCAGACCGTCCTTGGCTCTGCAAAACTATTACTGGAATCCGGTGAACATCCAGGGCAGCTCAAGGACAGAGTCGCATCACCTGGCGGAACCACCATTGCGGGCATTCATACCCTGGAACAGGGGGGACTCAGAACCACGCTCATCAATGCTGTAGAGTCGGCAACCGAACGATCCAAAGAGCTAGGGGAATTGATGGTGCAACAGTTCATCGAGAACAACGGAAAGAAGTGACCAACAGAAACAGGCTCTTCTTTCATTTAAAAGAGAGTGATGAAGAATCCCGTTTGAAAAACTGGGCTACCGACATCATACGCCTTACTCTACTGAGGTGTACACTGACAGGATCCTTAGCAGTCAGTACATCCTGTATACTAACCGTAAAAAATGCTCGTCTGTCTCACCCATCAGCTGGTGCTATTAGCTGATGGATATATTTTATAATCTCTTGTATGGCAAAAATTTTGTGAATTTCTCACGAGAATCATAATGGATACATCAGCGATACTACTGGCATTCCTCTCAGCAATTTTCATGGGAACAATCGGTGTTTTCTCAAAGATTACCGGGCTTCCTGCTGAAATCATAACCTTTTTCAGGCTGTTTCTCGGGGCATTATTCCTGGTAATTTATCTCGCAATAATCAAAGAACTGGATAAAATCGCCAAAAATCCTTCATGGCCCGTTCTTATTAACGGCGCACTCCTGGCGGGTCTCATCATTTTCTATGTCCAGGCCGTGAATTATACCTCCATGGCCAATGCCATCATGCTTCTCTATCTTGCCCCCCTGACTGCTTCCATTGCAGCCCATTTCTTTCTTGGGGAAAGATTACCCCCCATAGCCCTTGGCCTGATCTGTTCAGCCCTGCTTGGCACTATGATGATGGAATTTCAGATTGACCTGACAGGAAACCGTAGGGAGTTTATCGGCATATGCTATGGCCTTGCATCGCTTGCATCATACACAGGATTTATCGTGATAAACCGCTTGATAAAACCGGAGATTCATTTCTATACCAGGACATTCTGGCAGCTCCTTTCAGGCAGTATGGTCATGCTCCCCTTTGTTATTTTCTCCATTTCTACAGTGCATGTACACCATATCCCATGGCTTCTTGCAGTGGGCTTTTTTTCGGGATTCCTGGCACTCCTTTTTGCCATAACAGCACTGAGCAGACTTCCTGTTGCCGTATTTGGAACCATCGCCTATATGGAACCTGTTGCAGTTGTTCTGTTTTCCTGGACCATTTTCCACGAAACGCTTTCTCCCTTACAAATTGCAGGATGCTGTCTTATACTTTCCAGTGGTATTTTAAAAACTTTTCTTGAAAGCAGAAAATAGCAATTTTCCACCCAATATTATTGAATAAAGGTGGTTTTCTCAAATTCCATTCCATATAAAAATGAAAGATATCCGCCTATATCAACAAAATAAATGAAAAGTTACAGCAATAATAATTATTATCAGATATACTGACATCACATGGGAAGAGTATTCGCGATTAAAAAGTATGCCATCCATGATGGTCCAAATATACGAACAACAGTATTTCTAAAGGGATGTCCTTTACGATGCTGGTGGTGTCATAATCCCGAAGGGATAGAAACAGAACTTTCTACGATCTGGATTAAAAATAAATGTATTGGCTGCAAAAAATGTCTGCACGTATGCCCGACCCTGAGTCTCAGCCAGATAGATGGTGAGATACGCAGGGATAGCACAACATGCAGGCAATGCAGGTCATGCGTTGAAATATGTCCAGCTCTGGCCCATGAGGCAATAGGCTGGGAATCCTCTGTTGCAGATATTATCTCGATAATTGAAAAGGACATCCCTTTCTATGATGAATCAAAAGGAGGTGTTACCATCTCCGGCGGAGAGCCTCTGATGCAACCAGGGTTCCTCCTCGATATTCTGCGGGAATGCGGAAAACTTGGCATCAATCGTGCCGTTGACACAACGGTTTATGCCGAAAAAAAAACAGTGTTACAGGTTGCGGAAAACTGCGATATGTTTTTGATTGATTTAAAACATATGAACAGTGATAAACATCGGCTCTATACCGGGGTTCCAAATGAGTTGATTTTGAGCAATATCAGAGCTCTTTCTAAAAAAGGGAAACAGATACGGATTCGGATCCCACTGATCGCAGGCGTCAATAGCGATAAAGAGAACATGCATGCAAGTGCTGCCTTTCTCGCGGGCTTACCGCACCCGCCGGAGGTTGACCTCCTGCCGTATCATACTATTGCTGAATCAAAGTACAGGAAAATGAATCGTACATACCCCGCAGTTGCTTTTCAACAGATAAGCAAAAAAACGGTCAGAGCATGTTCGAATATATTAGCCCGCATGGGGTTAACCGTCCAAATTGGAGGATAACATGAACGAAAGAATTGAACGTTTGAGAAAAAGAAGTTTTGAAACTCAGCCATCAATTTCCATTGAAAGAGCGCTGCTCGAAACAGAATATTATAAAGAA
>PDWJ01004140.1_pt1 | contig 13032 bp, 14 predicted proteins | sample 1430881 | NCBI WGS metagenome assembly PDWJ01 (sample SAMN01162460, study PRJNA174530) | Oral metagenome, whole genome shotgun sequencing project. | biome: Marine environment; feature: Marine mammal; material: Swab sample of the gingival sulcus; isolation source: swab sample of gingival sulcus... | reverse complement strand
AAAAGAAACAATAAACGGAGAAAAAATACAAAAAATCAATATAATATATAAGTTCGTGGGTAGTATAGGGTAATTCCCCTACATATCAACAGTGAGTGACTTGGCGGCTATGGCGGAGGAGTTGCAGTAAAGAAAAGACTACTTAAGATAGAGGAACAGAATAAATGAGAAATGACAAGGTTGAAACTTTTTTAAATAGAGGTTGGCCAGCGCTTGAAACAACTTATCGTGATGGCATGGAACTTAGGTTTTCTTACGGTCTTACAAAACGAGCTAATTCAGTAAGTATACTAGAGTACAGTGAACAAAATATAACTGAGAAAATAAAAGTCTGCGAAGGGTTTTATAGTGAAAAAAATCTACCAACTGTATTTAAAGTAATGAGTTTTAATGACGCTATTGACAATGTTTTTTCAAAAGATGGATTTGTAAAAAAGAATGAATCAATAGTAATGCACCTTGATTTAGAGAGCTTTAACTCTCAAAGTGTAGATGGAGTTATAATTGATAGTGTCTTTACAGATAGATGGACTGAGAACTTTATAAAGACTGCATCAAGGGCTGAGCATTTTAATGGCACGTATAGAAAAATATTTAGTAGAATAGATGGTGAGATAGTATGCGCTAGCATTGAGAAAGAAGATTCACTAGTAGCGTTTGGATATGGTTATATTAAAGACGATATGGTAGGAATTTTTGATATTCATGTAGATGAAGCATACAGAGGTCTTGGATTTGGACGAAAGATAGTTACGGCAATTTTAGTCAAGTCAAAAGATGCTGCAAAAAATGCCTATCTACAGGTGGTTGATGGCAACACTGTTGCAATAAACTTATATAAAAGTTTAGGGTTCTATGAAATATATAGATACTGGTATAGGGTTAAGGATAAAACTATAAGGAGTTAACATGGCTGAAGATAAAAGTATTACAAAGTGGTTTGGCAGTAATCTCGCTGTATTACTATCTGAAAAAATAAAAAAGGAATACGCTGGGTTTGACGCTGATTCTTATATTCAAGAAATAAAGGATGAATGTGAAGGTTTAACTTATACTAAAAGAGTGGAGTTACACTCAGATTTTCTGAAAAAATATCTACCTGATAACTACAAAGAGGCAGTAGAGATACTTGTAAATATATTAGGTGATGAGAATCCGAATGAGACTGGGATGTTTAGTGAGTTCTACTGGGTTCTTCCAATAGCTAAATTTGTTGAAAAATATGGTCTTGATGATTTTGATACTTCAATTAAAGCTATTGAAGAGATAACAAAAAGAGGGACTGGTGAATATGCTATAAGACCATTTATTAAGAAATATCCAGAAAAGTCACTTGGTGTTATGTTAGGGTGGTCAAAGTCAGATAACTTTCATTTAAGGAGACTAGCATCAGAAGGGCTAAGGCCTAAATTACCGTGGGCAAAGAAACTTGATACATTTATTGATAACCCAGATCCGGTCTTTAACATACTTGATAATCTTATTGAAGATGAAGTAAAGTTTGTAAAGAAGTCGGTAGCAAATAATATTGCAGATTATTTAAAAGTAAATAGGGCTGAGGCTGTTAATTACATTAAGAAATATAAACTGTCAGATAATAAGAATACACAGTGGATATTAAAGCATGCTACAAGGAAGATGAAGGGATTAGTTGAATAAAACTAATTCTTTTTTTGTGTGATACAATATTTATATATAAAGTTAAAGGAATTATAATGGATAAGTATTTATTAGTAAAAAAAGGGTTTGAAGAACATAGTAACACAGATAATGCATGTCATATGTCAAAGTATATGAAAGATAAGTTCGTTTACTATGGAATAAAAACCCCAGAGAGAAGAAAACTGTATAGAGAAATCATAAAATCTGATAAAAAGACTGGTATTATTGACTGGGAGTTTCTTGATAAGTGTTATAAAGATGAACACAGGGAATTTCAATATCTAGTTGTAGATTATCTAGTAGCAATGAAAAAACACTTGACCTACGATGATATACCGATGATTTATAAATATATAAAGCAGAAACAGTGGTGGGACACAATCGATGGTTTTGATAGAGTTGTTGGTGATATTGGACTTACTGATAAGAGGGTTGATAATCTAATGCTTGAGTGGTCATTAAATGATGATTTTTGGGTTAGAAGGATAGCGATAGACCATCAACTCATAAGAAAGGATAGAACAAATACTGAACTGCTTGAGAAGATTATTGTAAATAATTTAGGTTCTAATGAGTTTTTTATAAATAAAGCAATAGGTTGGAGTCTTAGGGATTATTCAAAGACTAATCCTGATTGGGTGAGAAGTTTTATGGATAAATACATAGAAAAAATGGATAAACTAAGTATAAGAGAAGCTAGTAAATATTTAGGTAAGAGGTAGGATATGAGAAAAAGGATTTATGAGATAATAGAAATATCAAAAAGTGGAGATAAACTAAGTAGAATTTATGATTTTGTCATGCTAATACTTATAATACTTAGTATAGTGCCACTTGCATTTAAAAAGATTAATACCACTTTCTCTTTAATTGATAAAGTTATAGTTACTATTTTTATCATTGATTATATTTTAAGACTTATTACAGCGGACTATAAGTATAAAGACAAGTCATTAAAGTCTTTTTTAAGATATCCATTTTCTTTTATGGCAATAGTAGATTTGCTTTCAATTCTACCGTCGCTTATAGTTTTCAAAGCTGGTCTTAAGTCGCTTAGATATATAAAACTTTTTAGATTTCTTAGATTACTTAGAATCTTTAGGATACTAAAGTACTCTAGAAATGTTAGGATAATCCTTTCAGTGTTTGAAAAATCAAAAGAAGCACTACTAACTGTTGTTACTTTTGCCATAGGATATATTTTACTCTCAGCCCTAATTGTTTTCAATGTAGAGCCTGAATCGTTTAAGACATTTTTTGACGCGGTATACTGGGCAACGGTATCCCTTACAACAATGGGCTATGGTGATATTTATCCAGTTACAACTGCGGGTAGAGTTGTGACGATGTTTTCTGCCCTATTTGGTATAGCGATTGTTGCACTACCAGCAGGTATAATAACAGCTGGTTATATGCAAGAATTAGAGGAGATAAGGAAAGAAAAGAAGGGGAGAAATAAGTGAGTAAAAACTCACTTTATTTTTTTATTCCCTTAAGGTTTAGTCAAGCTATCTTTAATTGAGCTCATTAATTATTGATGGTACAATAATAGTGGTTATGGGGGTATAATGATTAAATATTTTATAGTTGGTTATTTTTTAATAAATATTGCATATGTATATGTTTTGGGTATTTTGTTTGATAATAAACTCGAAAAACAGTTAAAGGAAACTGATGAAGAGCAATTTGAAATAAGACAGAGACGCTTTTATTATTTTAGATTTATTGCTTATGCACTACTTTTAACAGCTTTGTATATAGCTTCATATCAGGATAATAATACATATGATATCAATAGAATATCACTTTTAGCTTTCTGTATAACAGCTATTATTTGGTCGGTATGGGTTTTTATACGAAAGTCAAGAGAAAGAATAGTTTATGATAGGGGAAGGATTGTATCTTACAGGGGTAGAACAATAAATGCGAGTGGAACAATATATGAGATAAAGATGGCTCAGGGAGTTGCTCCATATATTGTTGTCTTTGATAATGATGAAATCATCAGGGTTAATTATACTATGTATAACAGTTATAAGTTAGTAGCTATACTTATGAAAAACGGATATTTTAAAGAGAATAATTTAGATATATTAGAAAAAGAATATGAAGATGAAGAAGAATCGTAGATTAGTAAGAGAAAAAAGAAAAGAAAATAATGGGAGAAATAAGTGAGTAAAAGCTCACTTTATTTTTTATATTGCCTTGGGGTTTAGTCAAGAAGAATTATTATTGATAATGTTGAGGTAGTTCAATTTTGGTGGTAAAATAACATTATAATAAATATATACTTAGATAATAATTTGAATGTGGTACTTGCTTAAACAATACGTGTATTGTAAAGGAGGAGCATTATGATTAAGGTTGATCAAGTAGCGGAAGGAACTATTAGTAGAGTTGTGGCGATACGTCTTAGACCCGGAATGGATATAGTTGAAGGGATTATCTCAGTATGTAAAGAAAAAGGTATAAAAAATGGTATAATTCTATCGGCTATAGGTTCGTTAAACGGAGCTAGATTCTTTGACCCAGTTGAACTTCCTGATAAGAAAGCTGGGTATGGATATAGTGATCCAATAGTATTAGAAGGGCCAATTGAACTCGTATCTCTTAATGGAATGATATGTAACAATGATGGTGAAATATTAACTCATTTCCATTTTTCTTTAAGTGATAAGGATGGTAGAGGCTTTGGAGGGCATGTAATAGAAGGTAACAAAGTTTTACTTACAGTAGATGTTGTAATTGGCGAATTAGCTGGGATAAATATGGGAAGATCATATGACCCAGAACTAGAATTAGAAATATTTAATCCTAAAGAAAAATGATTGTTTTGATCCCTAAAATGGGGTCTTTTTTTGTCTATTATAACTTTACAATAAGTGTATAAAGTGATAATATAAGTTTAAAGATATGCACTTTTTTATGTGCATCTATGTTGTTGGTGGAATCGGGTTGCAAATGTTGATTTTTGGTTGTTTTACATTGTTTTTGGTTATAATGGAGGAGGTCTATGAAAGAAATTGGATTAGATACAATTAAGAACTTGTATTACAAGATGGTGAAAATCAGGTTTTTTGAGGAGTCTGTCGAGAGATATTTTCTCGATGGAGAGATTCCGGGTTTTGTCCATCTGTATATAGGTGAAGAAGCAATTGCAAGTGGAATATGTAGTCAGTTAGAAAATGATGATTACATAATGAGTACCCATAGGGGTCATGGACATACAGTTGCTAAAGGAGCTGATGTAAATAGGATGATGGCAGAAATATTTGGCAAAGCTACTGGTTTCTGCAAAGGAAAAGGTGGGTCTATGCATATTGCTGATTTTTCAGTTGGTATGCTAGGTGCAAATGGTGTTGTAGGAGGTGGAATTAATTTAGCTGTTGGAGCTGGACTCGCTATTAAGCTTAAGAAAAGGGACAATGTCTCAGTGGTATTCTTTGGTGATGGCGCTTCTAACAGGGGGACTGTTCATGAAGGAATGAATATGGCTTCAGTCTGGAATCTACCAGTAATATTTGTTTGTGAGAACAATCAATACGCATCTACGACTCCATATAAGACAACTACATCTGTAGCCGATATTGCAGATAGGGCTAAAGGCTACAATATAGAAAGTGCTATAGTTGATGGGAATGATGTTTTTGCTGTCTATGAGGCTTTTGGTAAGGCTTTGGATTATGTAAAATCAGGCAAAGGACCTTTTTTACTAGAGTGTAAAACATATAGAATTAAAGGGCATTTTGTTGGAGACGTTCAAAAGTACAGAACAAAAGCTGAAGTTGAGAAAGTCTATAAAGAAAACAATCCTATAACAAGGTTTGAAACAAAGGTTCTCTCAGATGGAACTTTAAAACACGGAGACTTAGACGAAATAAAAGCAAAAGCTAAAAAAGAAATAGAAGACGCTATACAATATGCACTAGATAGTCCATACCCAGAAGTATCAGAACTTTATGATGATGTGTACGTGTAAAGGGTAAGGAGGTTATAGATGAGAGAAATAACTTTTTCAAAAGCGACTCTTGAGGCAATGGCTGAGGAGATGCGTCGTGATGAAAACATTTTTGTCATGGGTGAGGATATTGTTAGACAAGGTGGTATATTTGGTCAATTTGCAGGTCTCCCAGATGAATTTGGAGATAGAATCAAGGATACGCCAATAAGTGAAACCGCAATAGTTGGTAGCGCTGTTGGTGCTGCACTTGCTGGAATGAGACCGGTTGCTGACATGCATTTTGCAGATTTTATTGGAGTTGCAATGGATGAAGTCTTCAACCAGATGGCAAAGGTTAGATACATGTTTGGTGGTCAGACTGCGGTTCCAATGGTTGTAAGAGCTCCAGATGGTTTGTCTCTTAGCGCTGCAGCACAGCATTCACAGTCTATCGAGTCTTGGTTCATAAATATACCAGGTCTTGTAGTGGTTGCACCTTCAAATCCTGCAGATGCAAAAGGATTGTTAAAAGCAGCTATTAGAAGCGATGACCCAGTCATTTATTTTGAAAATAAAATATTATATAAGGAAAAAGGTCCAGTACCTGAAGGAGAGTTGATTGTACCAATAGGAAAAGCTAAGTTAACTAGAGAGGGCACTGATTTAACCATACTATCATATTCAATTGGTATGAAAACTGCTAATAGAGTGGCAGACCTAATAGAGAAAAAGGGTTACAGTGTTGAAGTCATAGATCTTAGAACACTATTACCATATGATGAAGAAGCAATACTAGAGTCGGTTAAGAAGACGCATAGGGTTTGTATAATTCATGAGGCGGTAAAAAAAGGTGGTTTTGGATCTGAAATAGCAGCTTTTATAGCAGAGAATGCTGTTGAATATTTGGATGCACCTATCAAAAGGTATGGAGCACCATTTACGCCTGTACCATTTACTCCAGTTTTGGAGAATGCTTACAGACTTGATTCAAATGTATTAGCTAAAGAGTTGCTTGGTTTTTTATAATTCTTAAGGGAGGATATTATGAAAAAAATAGTTAGTTTAATTCTTGTTTTAGTTTTAGTAATTAGTTTAACGGCATGTGGTGGACAGAGTTCTAAGAAAGTCGTTCTTAAGATGAGTGTAACTGGTAGTGAGCAATCTACTTGGACTGCTGGAGCTAAGAAGTTCGCTGAAATAGTAAAAGAAAAGACAAAAGGACAAATTGAGATCAAGGTTTATCCTAATGAGCAACTCTCTGGTGGTAACCAAGCAAAGGGTATAGAGATGCTTACAACAGGAACTACAGATATTTCACTTCACTCAAACATAATCTATTCAATTCTTGATGAAAAGTTTGGTGTTATTAGCCTTCCTTGGTTGATTCCAAATTATGATATGGTTGATGAAAAGTTAGCTGATGGAAGTCCTGGACAAAAAGCAATTGCAAAAATGCTAGACGAAAAGGGAGTTGAGTTCCTTGCTTTTGGTGAGAATGGATTTAGACAGCTTACAAACAATGTTAAGGAAGTTAAAACACCTGAGGACTTAAAGGGACTAAAAATCAGGGTTCCTGGAATGAAAATGTATATTTCGCTTTTCACAGCGCTTGAAACTGACCCACAATCAATGAACTTTGCAGAAGTGTTTACTGCGCTTCAACAAAACACTATAGATGGTCAAGAAAACCCAGCAGATATCATTGATTCTTCAAAACTATATGAAGTTCAAAAGTACATTTCAATTTGGAACTATTCTTATGACGCTGTTATCTTAGGAATAAACAAAAATAAATTCAAGTCATTAACAGCTGATCAACAAAAAATAGTTAAAGAGGCAGCTAAAGAAGCTATGGCGTATCAGATTAAGCTTAACAGAGAAAAAGAAACTGGACAATTTAAAAAGTTTGCTGAAAATGGTATGACAGTAACAACAGTTGAAAAAGATCAAATTGAAAAATTTAAAGCTAAAGTTCAAAGTGTATATGATGAATATGAGAAGATTATAGGAAAAGAATTAATTGATTCATTCAGATAAAAAAAACAATTTTTAAGGTGGTAAATATTATGAAGAGATTTCTTAATAATGTAGAAGAATATATTTCTGTATTTGGTCTTGGGGTAATGCTGACAATCGCCTTTGTAAATGTTTTATCTAGAAAATTTTTAGGAATGTCTTGGTCATTTACTGAAGAGATTACTACGAATATGTTCATTCTGATAACTCTACTTGGAGCTGCAATTGCAATGAAGAAGGGGTCACACTTAGGACTTACTCTACTACAGGATTGGGTTCCAAAAAAATACAAAAAATATTTTGTGCTAATTAGTGCTTTAATAGGAATTTTCTTCTCGGCTATTTTACTAGTCTATGGCTTAATTATGGTTATGACAGAGATTCAATCAGGGCAGTTAACACCTGCCCTTGGTTGGCCTGAGTGGATGTTCGGGAGTTTTGTACCTATAGGAGCAGCGTTTATCTTAATTAGAACAATTCAAGCTGGAATTAAAAACTTTAAGGCTGAAAAGGAAGGTGAGGTACAGTAATGGCATTTTTATTATTTGGTGTGTTCTTTGTGCTACTACTGCTAGGAGTGCCTATAGCACTATCATTGGGAATGGCTAGTATCGTAACCTTTTTAGTTAACAGTAGCAACATGATACTTCTTCCTATGCAAGTATTTGCAGCTATTGGTAAATTTACACTGTTAGCTATACCTTTTTTTATCCTAGCAGGAAATGTTATGGAAAAAGCCGGAATTAGTGATAAGCTTATAACTTTTGCCGATAAGGCAGTTGGACATAGAAAAAGTGGTCTAGCTATAGTTACAATAGTTACAGCTGTATTCTTTGCTGCAATAAGTGGATCTGGACCTGCAACTGTTGCGGCGCTTGGTGGAATTTTAATACCAGCTATGATTAAGAACGGATATGATAAAGGATCGGCTTCAGCTCTTATGGCAACATCAGGGTCTATTGGAATTATTATCCCTCCTTCAATTGCATTCGTGGTATTTGGAGCAATTTCAGGAGTGTCTATAGGTAAGCTATTTATAGCGGGTATAGTTCCTGGTCTATTGATAGGTCTTGGACTTATTTTCGTATCTTTTGTTATGTCTAAGAAGATGGATATTAAACCTAGAGAAAAGGCGACTTCAAAAGAAGTTTGGAAGGCTTTTATAGATGCATTTTGGGGACTTCTAATGCCAATAATAATACTTGGTGGTATTTATGGAGGTATATTTACACCTACAGAAGCTGCTGCAGTATCTGCGGTTTATGGTCTCATTGTAGGCCTTTTCGTATACAGAAGTCTAAAGATAAAAGATCTATATAAGATATTTTTAAATACAGCAATTCAATCTGCTGTAATCATGTTTGTTGTTTCAACAGCTACAGTTTTTGCTTGGATTGTTACAACAGAAGGTGTTGCAAGCAGTGCTGCTGACTTGGTATTCTCGGCTTCAGGAGGAAACCTACTCATATTCTTATTATTAGTTAACATTATGCTTTTAGTAGCGGGTTGTTTTATAGATGCTATTTCAGCATTTTACTTGTTTATTCCGATTTTACTACCAGTTGCTATGCAGATGGGTTATGACCCACTAGCACTTGGTGTTGTAATGACAGTAAACTTAGCTCTAGGTCAGGTAACACCACCGGTTGGTGTGAATCTATATGTTGCAGCGCCACTCGCAGATATATCTTTGAATAGGATATCAAAGTCTGTGTTACCATATTTACTTGTATCAATACTAGTGTTGATACTTATGACCTATGTGCCACAAATAATTACTTTCCTACCTAACCTTCTTGGAGTTAAGTAGGTAATAAAAGGGAGAAATATATGGCAAGAGAAATTGTTATGCCTAAACTTGGATTAACTATGTCTGAGGGAACTATTACAAAATTGCATATTTCTGAAGGAGATAGTGTTTCAAAGGGCGATAAGATTATGTCGATTGAAACCGACAAGTTAACAAATGATGTTGAGGCAGACGTGGACGGCGTGGTACGTCTAGTATTATATAAAGAGTGGGATGTTGTTCCTGTTAAAGCAGTTATAGCAGTTATAGCAGATGAGGATGAAGATATAAGTAAGTATAAGAGTTTAAAGAAATCTGAGGATACTGGCGAACAAGTAACTGAAGTAAAACAAGAGGTTGTTTCGGAAAAAGCAAATGTTTCAGAAAATACTGAAGTACTTGCTACTCCTTACGCAAAGCATTTAGCTAAAGAAAAGGGAGTATCTTTGAACTCTGTAACTGCTACTGGATATAATGGTGTTATTGTAGCAAGGGATATAGAGTCTGCAAAACCATCACATAAGATGACGGGAGCTGCTAGAAATGCTGCTGTGATACATGGTGTTGATGTATCAGAGATAGATAAGAAGTCTAGGATAAGAAAATCAGATGTATTAGAAAAGATAAGTTCTACTGATTTAAAAGAAGAGATTGATATCGTTAATGCATCTAGCATGCGTAGGGCTATTGCAGGTAATATGATTAAGTATTGGAACAGCACTCCTATGGTTACATTTGATATAGATGTAGTAATGGATAGTGTTATTGAAATGAGAGATAAACTTAATAAAGAGTACTCTGATGATGGCGTTAAGATTAGCTATAATCATATTATAATGAAGGTGCTATCTAAGTTGCTACTTAAACATAAGAGCTTAAACGCATATTTTGATGGAGAAAAGATTGAATATCACAACTATGTAAATGTAGGTATTGCAGTTGCGCTTGAAGATGGGTTAGTGGTACCAAATGTGAAGAATGCTAATAAGCTAGATTTATATGAAATTGCATTGCTAACAGAAGAGCTTATTAAAAAAGCTAGAACAAACAGTCTCGAATTAAATGAGATGAATGGTGGTACTTTTACGATTACTAATCTAGGAGTATATGGTCTGAGATCTTTTTCACCTATTGTTAACAAACCTGAGTCAGCAATATTAGGAATTAATGCGATTAGAGATGAATTAAAGCTTGAAGGTGATAAGGTTGTTGTAAAGAAAGTTTGCACTTTCTCTTTAACAGCTGATCATTCAATGGTTGATGGTAGAGATGCTGGTGCATTCTTACAGGATTTCAAAAAGTATTTAGAAAATCCATTCCTCATGATTTAACAGGAGGACAAAATGGGAAATACAATAGTTAAAGATTTGGCGGTAGTTGGAGGAGGTATTGGTGGTTATAGTGCAGCTATAAGAGCATCTCAACTAGGTAAAAGCGTTGTGCTAATTAACGATGGACCTCTGGGTGGCACTTGTTTAAATGTTGGATGCATACCAACCAAAGCCTTACTTCACTCCGCTGAACTATTTGAAAGTATAAAAGGAGCTAGTAAACACGGCGTAAATGTAGGAGAAAATATTTCTTTTGATTACCAAAAGATTCTTGATAGAAAAAATCAAGTTGTTAACATGCTTGTATCAGGTGTTAAACGGCTTGTAGAATCAAATGACATTGAGTATGTAAATGGCAAAGCAAGTTTCATAGATTCTAATACACTTATTGTTGGTGATATTGAATTTAAAGCTGAAAACATCATTATAGCTACGGGTTCAGTCCCTTCTATGCCTCCTATTCAAGGTATTGAATTAGATGGAGTTATGGATAGTACAGCAGCCCTGTCAATGGATAAGATGCCAAAGAGTATAGTTATAATTGGTGGTGGAGTAATAGGCCTTGAATTTGCACAAATATTTTCATCGTTTGATGTAAAAACAACTATTATAGAAATGCTACCAAATATCGGTGGTAAAGTTGATTCTGACATTGCTTTTGTAGTTAAGGACACTTTTTCAAAAAGAGGAGTCGATATAAAAGTCGACTCTGCTGTTAAAAGAATTGAAAAATCTGAAGATGGGCTTAGAGTTGTTTTCACAAGTAACGGAGAAGAAAGCGAAGTATTGGCTGAGAAAGTATTAGTTTCAACAGGTAGAAAAGCTTATACAGAAGGTCTAGGATTTGAAAAAATTGGTTTAGAACTTAATAAGGGTAAAATTCCTGTTGATTCAAAAATGCAAACGAAGATAGCGAGTATTTATGCTGTTGGCGATGTTTGTTCCGATATAATGTTAGCTCATGTGGCTGAAGAACAGGGAATTATAGCTGCAGAGCAGGCATCTGGTCTTAATCCAGAGAGCTTTGATTATAAAATAGTTCCTAGCTGTATTTACACAGATCCAGAGATTGCCTTTGTTGGAATGACAGAAGATGAAGCTAAAAAATCTGGTGTTAAATATAGAGTTGGTGTGTTTGAACTGACTGGAAATGGTAAGACAATAATTGAAGATAGGACGAAAAACACATTTGTTAAACTCATATTTGATGATGTATATGATGAGATGATAGGAGCTCATATTTATGGCCCTAGCGCTACAGAGCTTATAGCTGAAATGGCTTTAGCAATTAAACTGGAAGCGACAGCGGAGGAGATAATACAGACCATTCATGCTCATCCTACTGTCGGTGAATCCATTAAAGAAGCGGCTCTAGCTTCATTTAATAGAGCGATACATTCAGTTAAAAAGAGGAATTAATATTCCTCTTTTTTAAGTGATTTTATTTTCGGTTTTTAATATCCTAAGCGCATGGTTCATGTGAGAACGCATTGCCATATATGCTCCATCACGATCCCTGACTAGTAAGAAATCAAGTATCTCTTTATGGTGGTCGTCTGCAACATCTAAAAGGGTTTCGCTTATATGGTATTTAGTGGTATTTATAACATTGTAATAAAAAGATTGAAGCAAGTGCATGGTTAGTTTTTCAAGAATTATATTATGTGAAGCTCTAGCTATTTCGAGATGGAAATTTCTATCTGCAAATAGTGCTTCCTCCTTGCTTTTAAACTTTTTCTTTACAAAGACAGAGTATTTTTTCTTAATATTTTCCAAGTCTTCTTCTGTGGCATTTTCTACAGCTAACTTTATTACCTCGCACTCTATAGTTCTTCTTGCATGATACCAAGATGTTAACAGCTCAATTTCATCATATATTTCAAGATTAGGTATCGCCAGTGGATCTTTGAGTATTCCAGGGTTTTCTGCCACATAGCTACCTGAACCGTGTTTTGTAACTATATATCCCTTTGTTTCAAGTGCTTTAAATGACTCTCTTATTACCTGCCTTGATACGCCGAGCATATCACAAAACTCTCTTTGACTTGGCATTTTCTGATTAGGTTTATATTTTTTATCTGTAACTATCATTTTTATTATTTTGTTAGTTACTTCTTTTGACATCTTATTCTTTTTCATTTTTCCCTCTTTTGTGGAATGAGTTTATAATATTATGCTAATATTTTAGGTCTATTACATGTACTATTTTATCATATAATGTAGCGCTTTAGCAATTGGAGAACAAATACATTTGTAATGATTTAGATTAATAGTTTATAATGGATGTTAAGGAG
>PDWJ01005393.1_pt1 | contig 13034 bp, 9 predicted proteins | sample 1430881 | NCBI WGS metagenome assembly PDWJ01 (sample SAMN01162460, study PRJNA174530) | Oral metagenome, whole genome shotgun sequencing project. | biome: Marine environment; feature: Marine mammal; material: Swab sample of the gingival sulcus; isolation source: swab sample of gingival sulcus... | reverse complement strand
GAGCCTGATTATGGAATAATTACCAATGTAGGTAAGGCTCATATTGAAGGTTTTGGCTCTTTCGACGGTGTGAAAAAAACCAAAGCGGAATTGTACGATTACTTGAGAGAAAGTGGGGGAGTGGCTATGGTAAACTTAGACAATAAAAATCTTGTGGATATGCTCGGCAATCAAGAGGTTGTTTCCTATGGTTTTAAAGCGGAGGCTTTTTGTCGGGCAGAGTCGTTCAATAAAGATATGTTTGTGGGAGTTCGCTTGAAAGAAGGAGAAATACTTTCAAAACTCAGGGGAAGTTATAATGCTGAAAATATACTTGCAGCCGTGTGTTTGGGTAAGTTTTTTGACGTTCCTTTTGATAAAATTAAACAAAGCATTGAAAATTATACTCCGTCAAATCAACGTTCGGAAATACGGAAAACACAAAAAAATTATTTGTTTCTCGACTTGTACAATGCTAATTTAAGCAGTATGGAGTTAGCCATTAAAGATTTCAGCAATGAAAATCAAAAACAAGTGTTAATTCTTGGCGATATGAAAGAGTTGGGGCATATTTCTTTTGAATCTCACCAATACATTTTAGACCTGGTGAAAAACTGTAATTTCACAAAGGTATTGCTTAGCGGAAGCGAGTTTTTTCAACACAAAGAAAATTATCCGTTTTTGTTTTTTGAAACCACCGAAGATTTATACCATCATTTAAAAGCCAATAATATTTCCGATGCTTGGGTATTTATTAAAGGCTCAAGGTCGATGCATTTAGAAAAAGTGGTAGAGTTGTTATAGCAATGAGGACTACTTAAATTTTAATTAACTAATGTATTTTTGATATTATCAGTATTTATCAATATAGTTAATACTTCGTCTTTTAGTTTAAATTCTTTTAAGTATTGTTTAACTTTTTGTAAGGTAATTTTTGAAAAATAGTTTGACCATATATTCCAATAAACAACGATAGTATATGTTTTTTGATTACTTTTTAATTTAATTTCATTTTTTATTTCTTCTGAAATATTTAGTAATGATAATTCGTTTTCAAATAATAGAGAATAATTATTCGGAAATTGTTTGAATTTTTTTGTCTCTTTTTGAGATAAAATATTGATTTTATTTATATTACCATAGCATTGAGTGTAGCCATTTACTAGATTTCCAGATGAATTATAGACCCTAATTTGTATTGTAGATTGTTCGTAATGATTCTTGTATTTCCATAAATCAAGTGCATGAATTTTATTAGAAAGAGAATCGATATTAATTTCAGATAAAATAAAAGAATAATCATAGAAATCGATGTTGTTACTTTTTAGGTATTTAGAGATTTCTTGTTCGTTTTTTGGGGTAATTTCTTTTGTATTTATATAATGAATAAATGTACACGATTGAACAATTAAAATTATCAATAATAGATAAATAATTCTCATTTCTAATAAAGAAAATATAAAGTTTCCTAAAGAAACTGTAAGTCTATTATTAGTCTTGAATATTTGAATAAATTCTCGGATACCCATAAAATAAAAAGGGGTGAAACTATTATAGTTTCTAACGGAAATAACTTTCTACTCTGTCCAAAGCTTCGGGTAAGCAGAAAACAACCACTTTGTCTCCGGGTAAAATTTCGGTTTCTCCTTTGGCAATATAACTATGTTCTTCGCGAATATAACCGCCGACAATAGCTTCTTTCGGGAAAGATAATTTCTTTAAGGGGCGTTTAGTAATTTTAGATTTCTCGTTCACTACAAATTCCAACAATTCTGCGTCTGCTCCTGTTAAATACTTAACGGAAGAAACTTTGGCATTCATTGTAAATGAGTAGATGTTTGATGCTGCCGATAGTTTTTTATTGACAATGGATGCAATTCCCATTTTTGAAGCAATCTCGAAATAGTCGAAATTTTCAATCTCTGCAATGGCTTTTCTTACACCGAATTTTTTAGCCAAAGCACAGGTTAAAATATTGGTTTCAGAGTCGCCGGTTACGGCAATAAAAGCATCGGTATTTTGAATGTCTTCTTCAATCAGCAAATCCATATCTCTGCCGTCACCTTGTATTACAAGACATTTATCAAGATTTTCGGCTAAGCTTTGGGCTTTTTTTTCATCAAACTCTATGAGTTTAACTCTGCAATTTTTCACCAAATCCATAGCCACTCTTTTCCCGATTCTGGAACCACCGAGAATTATAATGTTTCCAAGCGGTTTTTTTTCTTTTCCCGAATAAGATATTAAGTTGTTTATGCCTTCGGGGCTGGTGATAATATAAACAACATCGCCTTCTTTTAAAACGTCGTTGCCCGAAGGTATGATGGTTTTTTGATTCCGACAGATGGCAACTACACGATAATCGATACTGTTGGTTATAATGCTTGCTTCTTTTAAGGTTTTACCTACAAGGGGTGTGTTTTTATCTAAGGTAAGTACAAATAAACGCAGCTTCCCGCCTGAAAATTCAAAAGCTTCGTTAGTTTCGGTTTGATGAACGATGTCAACAATTTCTTTGGCTGCAATTTTTTCGGGATAAATCATTTTATCAATGCCCATATTGATAATATCATTTTTATGTGAAGAATCTACAAATTCCATATTATCAACGCGTGCGATGGTTTTTTTTGCTCCCATTTTTTTGGCTAACATTGCACTTAGCAAATTGATTTCTTCGGAGTGTGTAACGGCAATAAACAAATCGGCATTGTGAATTTTTGCATCTTCAAGCGTTCGAAAAGAAGTGCCCGAGCCTTCCATGGTCATTAAGTCGTATTGATTGCCAATGGTAGATAAACGTTCGGGGTCTGTATCAATAACTATGATTTCATGTTTTTCTTTACTTAGTAGTTTTGCTAAATATTTACCCACGCTTCCGGCTCCGGTAATGATAATTCGTTTTGACTTTGACATAATGATAAATTTGTCGGCAAATGTATAAATTTCTGTTAATGTTTAATAGAGTTCTTTTAAAAAAGCCCCTTTTTCATTGACATCAAATGTAATAAATTTATACTTGTTTGAAGCTTCTTTTATTTTTTGACAATAATAAAAGGTATTTGAAGAATCTAATATCAGATATTTGAAATTAAAGCATTGATTGATAGTTTCTAAATCAATCTTTGCATTGTTCGATAACACAATACAATCCAATGGAAGTTTTTGGTCGGTGCTTATATTATTGTAGCGATTGTCGAAAATAATGAGTACTCTGAAATCTTTGTATGCAACAAATCCTTCTTTCTGAAACAGTGCCGGATGGCTGATGCTTATTAAATTGGTAAGCATAAATTTTGATGATAATTTATTAAGGTCAATAAATTTTTCTTTTTCAATACCTTCTGCTAACCAATGGTTTTTTAGCTTTGATTTACTTTGTTCAAATTTGGGTGATTGAAAATCCGTAAATAAAATGTTTTCTTTCCCTAAAATAAAATTAATACCGCTGTTTTTCGGTAGGTTATATACAATAAATTTATTGTCTGTTTGATTTTCAATGTGTCTTAAAATACCAACGCTTATAAATAGAATTAATAGGATTAATGCCGGAAAAACAGCTCTCCGTTTATGGGCAAGAAAATATATGCTGAAAGCAAAAATGGCAGCAAATAGTATTAACATTTGCATGCGTGTAATGTATAAATTTTCGGAAACCGAGAAAGGCAAGCTTTCTATCCAAAATACCGAATGATTTAATAGGCTGATGACAATTGTCAGCAGTTTCCCCAATAAAAGTTTTACCATTGGAACGAATGAAAATACAAATAAAGCAATTGCCGTAAAAACAATAATGGTAACCAACGGAATAACCAACAAATTGGTTAAAATAAAATAATTGGAAAATTGATGAAAATAAAAAACGGTTAGCGGAACAGTCCCGATTTGTACAGCCATTGAAACTGCAATTAACGACCATATTTTATCGCTCAGTTTGTATTTGGGTTGCCATAGATTGTAAATGGGTTGAAAAAATAAAACTATGCTTAAAACGGCAAGGTAAGACAGCCAAAATCCAAGTTCGGTAAGGTTTAGCGGATTAATAACAAGGGTTAAAAATGCTGATGCCGCTAAAATGTTATAAATATTTACGTGCCGTTTGAAAAATTTCCCGAAACTGATAAAGGTAAACATGGTGGCTGCCCTTGTTACCGATGGCGACAGTCCGGTAAGCATGGCATAAAACCATATACTTGCTATTAAAATACAGACTTGTAAAATTTTTAAATACTTAATTTTTTTGAAACCCGCCAATAAAAACTGCATTACCATAAATATAATCCCGATATGCAAACCACTGACAGCAAGTATGTGCATTGCTCCCGACGAAGCATAAGCATGTTTTAATTTATCTTGAAGTTGGTCTTTATAGCCTAAGCTTAATGCAGCGGCAACCGCATATTCGTTGTTTTGTAAACCGGCTTCCCGATAAATGTTCAACAGTTGATTCCTTAATTTTAAAAACCAAAGTTTAATAGAGCCTGCGGTTTTTCCGTCGATTAAAATCCAGCTTCCCGATTTTAAATAGGTTTGTGATGAAATTAAGTGATATGCCATGTAATTGGAATAATTAAATTCATCGGGATTACCGGAGTTTTTAATGTCATCAAATTTGGGCTGAAAACCGATGAGCATACCTGAACTTAGACGTTCGGCAATGGAGTCTTTTTGAAGATAAACAATGGCATTGCCTTCGGTTTTGTACCATTGATTGTTATGTTTGTACGATTCAATTTCCACTTGTAAGGCAATGGCATTTTCGATTGCTTTGGGTGTTTCGGTAATGCTTGCAATCAGCAACGATTTTTCGGCGAGTTTAATGGTTTTGTTTTGTGATAGTTGCAGGTCGGTTAATACCCAACCGCAGCTAAGTATCATGAAAAATATCGGCAAAAATATTTGCTGTGATTGATGAAATTTAGGACGATATTTTTGAATGAAATAAACAAGCAATACAACTATCCACAGTAAAAACGGAACGAATATCGGTAGAGAATATTCTAACTGTATGCCTAATATAATGCCTGAAATTAAAGGAATAAGCAATCTGACAAAGGGCATGGCAAGTATTTGTTCTTTAAAATTCACTTTCCCAAAGTATAAATTTTAAAGGAAATTTCAAAAAATAGTTTGTCATCTAAAATCCCGTCATTTCTGCTAGGATAAGAGGGGCAGGGAATTGATTTTCTGTTGTTTTGTTACAAAGCAAAAGCGACTTTCAAACTTTATGAACTTTACTTCCGATAACCATCGGGATTATAAACTCTCCTTCGTAATATTTTTTTCAAATTGTCGTATTAGCTCTATATCCGAAAGGTGCAGAGTTTTTAAGGTTTCGCGTACCTCTTCAACTCTGGAGTGTTCGGGATATTCTTCGATAAAGCGATTGTAATAAATTTCGGCGGTTTTTAAGTCGCCAAGCATATTTTGGTTGATGTAACCCAATAAATAAATGACGGTTGATAGTTTATTAAAGTCTTTGTATTGCTTGTCAATACGATATAGGTATGACGTTGCATCAATGGGTTTGTTTGAATTCATGGCAATTTCAGCCGCACGAAATAAGTATTCGGGCGTTAAGCTGTCTTGTTTGTATTGATTGCAGAAATTCAAATACAGTGATTGCATTTTTTCGGCTTTCTTTAAGTCGAGTTCTAATTCTGCATGCAATATTTTCTCGTAATGAGTAATACTGTCAAGTAAAACCTGACGATTGTCTTTAACCGATGTTTCCGGTTGTTTTTTTTGATGACAGGCCGAAACCAAAATCAAAACAATAATGGATAATCCTATAACTTTTTTCATCATCCTTTCAATACTTTATAATCTGTTTTTACTTTTCCTTTGGCAATTGCCGCTAATTTTGAACGAAGCAGGCGTTTTCTAATCGGAGCAATTTTGTCGGTAAATATAATGCCGTTTAAATGGTCGAATTCGTGCTGTACGACAATGGCTTGAAAACCAATAAGATTTTCGGTTTTTTCTTGCAAGTTTTCATCAAGGTATTTTATGGTAAGTGTTTTAAATCTTTTAACATCTTCGTTAATGTTTGGTACACTTAAACAACCTTCGTTTATAGAAACCATGTCGTCGCTGTGTTCTATGATTTCGGGATTGATAAAAACCCGTTTGAAATTTTCGAGTTCGGGGTATTGTTCCGCCATTGGCGATGCGTCAATCACATAAAGGCGAATGGCTTTTCCTATTTGTGGAGCAGCTAAGCCTATGCCGTTGGCTCGATACATGGTTTCAAACATATCAGATATTAAAGGCTCTGCCTGAAAATTTTCAGGGTCGATTTCAATCGCTTTTTTTCGAAGTATGGGGTGTCCATACAGTAATACAGGATATATCATTTTATTTACTTATTTGCACTCATATATGATTGTAGAATAATGGTTGCACTGATTTTATCGACCAATGCTTTATCTCTACGTTTTTTCTTTTTAATTCCTCCGTCAATCATGGTTTGAAACGCCATAATCGAAGTATAACTTTCGTCTTGGGTTTCAATTTTAATGTTCGGAAACATTTGTTCACATTTTCGCATAGCTCCTTTGATATATTGCACAAGGTCGGAGTCGGAACCGTCGTTTTTAGTCGGGTAGCCGAAAACAATGCATTCAACCGTTTCTTTTTGTATATAATCCTTTAAAAAGGTAAACAAATCTTTGGTGTGAATGGTTGTCAAACCTGTGGCAATCATTTGGGCAGAATCAGTTACTGCAATGCCTGTTCGCTTTGTTCCGTAATCTATTGCTAATATTCGAGCCATTTCGCTGCAAAATTACAAATTTTTAATGATTTTAAATGTTCTTATTTTATGAACATAAGATATTTAAACAAGTAATAGGATTTTTTATTTTTTGCTTGGTTAAATTTTTTTATATTCTTTTGTGATATAAAAGACACAACCTATGAAGAAAGAAATAAAGTTTAGTTTGATTTATAGAGACATGTGGCAATCGTCAGGAAAATATGTGCCACGTGTTGACCAATTAAAACGCATCGCTCCGGTTATTGTTGATATGGGCTGTTTCGATAGGGTAGAAACAAACGGAGGAGCTTTTGAGCAAGTGAATTTATTGTACGGTGAAAATCCCAATAAAGCTGTTCGGGAATGGACAAAGCCTTTCAACGAAGCCGGAATACAAACACACATGCTTGAACGTGCATTGAACGGAATACGAATGTTCCCCGTTCCTAAAGATGTACGCCGATTAATGTACAAAGTAAAAAAAGCCCAAGGCGTTGATATTGCTCGTTCTTTTTGCGGTCTTAACGACCATAGAAATTTAGAGCTGAGCATTAAGTATGCCAAAGAGGCTGGCATGATTTCACAGGCAACATTAAGTATTACACACTCTGCAATTCATACGGTAGATTATTACATGAACATTGTAAAACATGCCGTTGAATATGGTACCGATGAAATTTGTTTGAAAGATATGGCCGGAATAGGTCGTCCTGTGTTTTTAGGAAAATTAACCCATGCCATCAAAGAAAAATACCCGCGTCTTATGGTCGAATATCACGGTCATATAGGTCCCGGATTATCCGTTGCATCTGCATTAGAGGTGGCAAAAGCCGGAGCCGATTACATTGATGCCGGTATTGAACCACTTTCATGGGGAATGGGACACCCTGATATTATTACTTTCCATGCTATGCTTAAAGATGCAGGTTTTGCCGTAAAAGATATTAACATGAAAGCATATATGGAAGCCCGTGCTTTAACGCAAGAGTTTATGGATGATTTCTTAGGTTATTGGATTAATCCTAAAAACCGACAAACAACGGCATTGTTGTTGGGCTCGGGTTTGCCCGGTGGAATGATGGGTAGTATGATGTCTGATTTGGCAAACATTCACACCGGATTAAATGCTGCACTTTTGGCACAAGGAAAAGCAGAGCTTAGTCAAGACGAGCTTATGCTTATGATTTTTGACGAGGTTGAATACGTATGGCCGAAGTTGGGCTATCCGCCATTGGTAACACCTTTCAGTCAGTATGTTAAAAATGTTGCATTGCTTAATGTAATGAGTTTGTTACAGGGTGGAAAACGTTATCAAACCATTGACAATAACACGTGGGATATGATTCTTGGTAAGGCAGGGCAATTGCCGGGAGAATTAGACCCTGAAATTATTGAATTAGCCAAAGAACAAAATCGTGAATTTTATACCGGCGTTCCTCAAGATAATTACCCTGACGAATTGGACGCAAGACGTAAAGAGATGGCTGAAAATGGTTGGGATACAGGTCAAGATGATGAGGAATTGTTTGAATTTGCCATGCACGAAAGACAATATCGCGATTATAAATCGGGTATTGCTAAAGAGCGTTTCCTGAAAGAATTACAAGAGCTTAAAAAGAAACAAAATGAAACCTCTGAGAATGCAGTTAAACCGTCTAATGATAAAAATGTAATTGATGTTACTGCACCTTATTTTGGTCGTGTTTATTTTGACCTTAGTTATGAAATGGAAAATGAGGTTATCAGTCTTGGCGATAAAATAAAAAAAGGCAGACGCATTTGCTACTTAGAGTCATACACCTCTTACGAAGAAATATGCTCTGTTTGCGATGGTGAAATTATTGAAATTAACTTCAAACAAGGTGACATTGTAAATAAAGGAGATATTATTGTTCGGATAAAAGTTAACTAAGTTATAAAGTTTATAAAGTTAAAAGTTTATAAAGTTAGAAGTTGGATTCCGATAACTATCGGAAGAAGGCGGAAGTAGCTTTTGGCGGTTGGCTTTTGGGCAATGAACAAAATTAACAGCGAAGAACTCTTAACGGTTAAAAAATCAAAAGCCAACAGCTAACACCCAACACCCAACACCCAATCCCTAACTTTAATCAGTTAGTTTGATTTCGTTTTAAATTTTTGCTTATTTTTGCTTTCAATTTCACATTAAACAACCTTTTATTTAACTAAAAAATGATAGACTTAAATTCAAAATTATTAGAAACACTTAAGCAGCATAACAATATTATAGAAAATGCTAGCAGAGAATCTTTTATAGATGAAGCCGTAAACAATAAAGAGTGTATGGTTTCCGATTGTGGTGCACTTGCTGTTTGGAATGCTCCCGAGTCAACCGGACGAAGTCCTTTGGACACATTAATTGTAAAACGTCCCCAATCGCAAATACATATCGATTGGAACTCTTCAACCAACTTACCGGTAAGTGAGTCGTTGTTTGACTCTGTTTTTGAAGATGCTTTGGAGTTTCTTTCCAACAATGAGAAGGTATATATTACCGACCGTGTTATTGGTGCAGATTCGCTGTATGCTTTGCCTGTAAAAACCATTACAACCAGAGCATTAACTTCTGTTTTTACCGACAATATGTTTCGTCCTGTGCCTGATGACATTGAAAAATCATGTTTTTACAATAAGGGTTTTACCGTGCTTAGTCTTCCGTATCATAAATTAGATGCGGAAAAATATGAGTGGAAATTGCGTCAACTTCCCAATGGAAAAACTTCAAATATGATTGTTGCCATGGATTTTGACCGTCGATTGGGAGTTATTATAGGCTCGGCATACCTTGGAAGTGTAAAGAAATTGATGTTTACCGCCATGAATTTCTATTTGCCGTTTGAAAATATTTTGCCTTTGCATTGCTCTGCCAATGTCGGTAAAGATGGAAATTCCGCTTTAATTCTTGGCTTGTCGGGTACCGGAAAAACAACCCTTTCGGCAGACCCCAATAGAAAACTTTTGGGAGACGATGAGCATGGTTGGGCAGACCACGGCATTGCAAATTTTGAAAATGGCTGTTATGCTAAGATGATAGATATAAGCCCCGAAAAAGAGCCTGAAATTTATGAGGCGGTAATGCATAAAGATTATTACATTAATCATGGTAGCATTATTGAAAATGCCATGATTTATCCCAATGGAATTTTTGATTTCAGCGACGACCGTATCACACCAAACAGCCGTGCATCGTATCCGTTAAAATATTTATCCAATATTGAGGAAAGCAGTTGTGCCGGTCATCCCAATACCATATTGTTTTTAACTGCCGATGCTTATGGCGTTTTGCCTCCCATTTCGCGTTTAAATAAACATCAGGCAATGCTTTGGTTTTTAACCGGATATACATCGAAACTTGCCGGAACGGAAACCGGAGTAAAAGAGCCGAAAGCAACTTTTAGTCGTTTCTTCGGACAACCGTTTATGCCTTGTATTCCATCGGTTTATGCTGATATGTTAGGTAAAAAAATGGAAGAGCATAATACCTGTGTTTATTTGATTTACTTGGAAAGATAAAGAGGAATACGAGAAAAACGCTCAAGAATTAGCTCGTAAATTTAGTGTGAATTTTGATGACTCTTATGGAAGAAATGAGATAGAACCCGAAGTAAAGAAAAACTGCCCGGGAAAATAATTGACAAAGCAAAGTTGATGATTAATCATAAAAAAGGCTGTCCGATATTTTCAGACAGCCTTTTTTAGTTACTAACAATTAAATTTTTATTGGATAATAAGTTTACGAGTCATGATGTGATTTCCGGCAGTAACGTGAATAGTGTATAAACCATTCGCATAACTTCTCATATCAATATTTTGACTAAATGTTTTAACATCATTAAAGTTTATTGTTTTTACTTTTTGACCGTTACTGTTGATAATGGTAAGTAAAACATCTTCTTGTTGAGCTAAATCCATTTGTACGCTAAACATTCCCGATGTCGGGTTGGGATAAATAGATAATTGGCTGCTTTCAATTTCATTGATACCATTAGCTTCTTCAACTATAATGGTATAATCTTCAGCTTGTCCGTATATTCCTCCACAAGGATTGTTATATGCGGCATTTGATATAGGCTCTGGATTAATACTTTCCGATTTAACTCTCATTCGTGTAGAACCCAATTCGGCATTATCAGGCACTTGAATGATGTGTGTGGCAAATTTGCCGTCTGTTCCTGTTGAATTTGTAATGGTTTGTGTGATTGGGTAAACTTCATCGTTTCCTGAAAATTCACCATCTTGATTCCAGTCAATAAATACTATAAATCTAAATTCATAATCACCTCTGGTGTTGGCATAGATTTTTAAATCATAAGAGCCACTTTGGTTTACTTGTCCTACAACATCAAGAAATGCTTCGTGGCAAGATATTTCATCGGGAGATGACATGTTATTTATTCCTGCAAATGTTATATTGGTAATGGGCATTACTAATTGTTCGTAAGTTATGCCGCAATAAGGTTCAAAAGGATTGGCTTGTGTGGTAAAACTGTATATAGAGCAATCTGTAGCTTCTCCCAATGAGTTTTTTGCAATAACTTTCCAATAATAAGTGGTGTTGTATTGTAATCCGTTGATTACAGAAGATACACCGGGTTGTTGCATGTTTTCCTCAACAAGACCGTTTAATGCGTCAGGATTTGAACTGAGGTAAAAATCATAAGCAGTTGGCTCTCCGCCTGTTGTTGCAGGTTCCCAAACAAAATTAATAGGTGAAGAAAAGTCAATATTTACAGCTCCATCTGCAGGAGATGTTAAGGTAACACAATCGGGAGCACTTGGTGCTTCTTGTTGAATAGCAATGTTATCTACCAAAGTAAACGATTTATCTGTATTGGTATTAACCCAAGCAAAACGAATGGTTTGTCCTTGATAGGCAGACAATGAAACGGTTCTGATTGTCCAGTCAAAATTTTCCACCTCTACATCAAGCAATTCCACGTCAAAATCAGCAGCAGTAATACCTGCTGTTGTCGATAATTTCACTTTGTACCCTTCTGCATATTGAGTAGTTCCCGGAGTTCTAGCCTCCCAAATTAAATGGTATTCTCCCTCGGTAGGAATGGTTATTTCAGGAGAAATTAGCCAGTCGTTTGCTTGACCGTCATTTTCGTAAAAAGAAGTGCTTACCACACAGTAATTTCCGGCAGGACCTCCTAAGTCAACATAATTTTCATCATATCCTCTGTCAACTCTTGTCCATGCTTCCGTTACAAATGCAGCTCCGGTTGTTGGAGTGTTGCCGTCAAGGTCTAACTTTATCCAGTTATCATACCCGGGACCATTACCGTCCCAATCTTCTTGAAATATAACTTGTCCGAAAGCACTCATAAATGCTAGTGACAGTCCTAAAAAAATTAAAGTTTTTTTCATCATTTTTAACATAAATTAATATAAATAAATTTCGAGCGGCAAATGTATAAATAAAAACATAACTCTCCGCATGTCTTTATACGAAATGGAGTTGAAGATGTTTTATTTAGAAACATTTACCATAACACATTTTAATTAAACAAAAATAGAGCCAAACTTTCCCTCCCCATTCTCCCTTGAGTAATTAGTTAATTAGCTAATTAGTTAATGAGATAATGGGTTAATTGCTAATACTCAATACCCAACACCTATTTCCGTCTTTACAAACTTTTCTTGCAGGCACTAAATAAAACATGGCATCTTTTGCCCAAGAACAAAAAATGGCAGTATATTTGTAAATAAGACAACAAAACAAAAAAGAACTTTGTCTGTTCTGTGTTTAAAATCAAAACCAGTTACACAATGAAAACAATAAGATTATACTTTATAAGTTTTATTTTTGCTCTTATTTCTCACTTTTCATTTGCACAATCGCACCACATTGAAATAACCGTTGACGGAATATCCGATACCATTATGATGTTAGGACATCATTTCGGCGATAAAAAATACGTTATCGACACCGCAATGGCAAACGAAAAAGGAACGGCGGTTTTTGAAGGAAACAAAACCTTGGAAAAAGGTATTTATCTTTTAATACTACCCTCAAAAGGCAATATGTACTTTGAGCTTTTGGTTGACGACGACCAAAAATTTTCGTTGCATACCAAACCGGACGACTTCGTTAAAAACATGAAAGTTAAGGGTTCAAAAACCAATCAAGTCTTTAATCAATACCAAAGAAAAATGAGCGAATTTCAAATCAATTTAATGAAATACAATAATCGCATAAAAGCTTTGGGACAAGATGCCGACTCAACTCAAATATACAAAGACCTTATTACAGAAATCAACAGCAACCGAAAAACATACA
>PDWJ01007674.1_pt1 | contig 13040 bp, 7 predicted proteins | sample 1430881 | NCBI WGS metagenome assembly PDWJ01 (sample SAMN01162460, study PRJNA174530) | Oral metagenome, whole genome shotgun sequencing project. | biome: Marine environment; feature: Marine mammal; material: Swab sample of the gingival sulcus; isolation source: swab sample of gingival sulcus... | reverse complement strand
CCTTCTTCGCGCGCAGCTGGTTGAGGCAGTGATGGGTGCTGATGCGAGTGAGCCATGTCCGCCAGGACGCCCGCCCCTCGAAGCCGGCGCGGGCGCGCTCGGCCTTGAGGAAGACGTCCTGGGTCGCGTCCCAGGCCGCGTCGTCGCTGCCGAGCAGGTAGCGGCAGCGCGCGAACACCGCGTGTCCGTGCTGCTCGTACAGCGCCTGGAGGCTGGGCTCGTCGATCGTGGCCATGTCACCAGACCGACCCCTATCAGGGGCTGCAATGGAAAAGAAAAAACTAGGCCCCCTCTAGCTCGTGCGGGCCGCTCGATGGAGCTCACGTCGCCGCAGGCGGCGCCCTCTCCTGCGGTCTCGCGCCCGACCGGGGCAGGGCCGCCCCTGACGCGCGCTGCTCGTGCTCTTTGCTGGCGCCCCGGTGGCCGCGGGGCCGTTCAGTGGCGAGCCGCCGGTGCGTGCGCGGGGCTGCCCGAGCCCGGTCGGGACCCGGCGAGCGCGCCCGATCGGGGTTGCGCGCGGCCGCTCGGCGCGCTACCCCCGCGCCCATGAGCGCACCTGACATCCGAAACCCTCCGGGCGTGTGGGAGTACGAGATCGACGGCTGGACCGTCTGGGCCGGCAAGACCGCCCGCGACAACGACCGGCTCTCCATCAAGGTCGCCCGCAACGACGACTGGTGGTTCCACCTGCGCGGCGCCCCGTCGAGCCACGTGGTTCTCTTCGTGCGCGATGGCGTCCAGCCGCCCCGTGACGTGGTCGAGCGCGCCGCCGCGATCGCCGCCTATCACTCGAAGCAGCGCGGCGGGGGCACCGTCGCCGTCACCGCCACCCGCGCGCGCTTCGTCTCGAAGCCTCGCGGCGCCAAGGCCGGCACCGTTCAGATCCGCAAAGAGGTCGTCTACAAGGTCCGACCGGCCATCCCCGACTAGCCCGCAGCTGTCACCATCTCTCGGCCGCGACCGGCCGGCGGGCTGCCCTCGGCGCGGTCGCGCGACGTCGCGACGCCGATGCGCGCCCGGCCCGCACCCCTAGCGACGACCGTCGGCCGGGCGGGGGTCTCGCTGAGCGTCTGCGCGCGGCGATCCCGACGCGGCCCCGCGCGACATCGGCGAGCTCCTGGCGCTGCTCAACGAGGCGCTCAGGACCCGCGGCGAGCCCCTGTCCGACGCCCCGGCCGCGCGCGCCCGGCTGGCCGCGATGAAGGGCGGCGGCCAGGTGTCGCCGAGGCGAACAGGGCCTTCCTCGCTTACCCGGCTGCGTGACGCCGCAGCGCCCCGCCCCAAGGGCAGCGACGGCGCCTGTGGTGTGCAGGGGCCGTCGCTGCGCGTGGGGGCGGACGGGGGAGAAGGTCCGTCAGCTCGACGCCGTGTTCAGGCCCTTGGCGTGGTCGACCAGCCGATCGGTCTCCAGCATGATGGTCCCGGGGTGACGCTCGTGCCACGCCTCGATGAGCTCGATGCAGGCGTGGTCCATGTAGGCCACCCGGTCGAGGTGGAAGTGAACCTCGGCGTGGTCCGGGATGTCTTCGAGCGCCTCGCCCAGCTTCGGCAGGCTGATGAAGGTGGCCGCGCCGTCCAGCGTGACGTCCCAGCGCTGGCCGTCGTGGGTTACGGTCACCTCGAGCCGCGCAAAGGTGATGAGCAGGCGGCCCAGCGCCAGCGCGAACCCCGTGGCGACGCCGATGAGCAGGTCGGTGGAGACGATCATGATGACCGTCGCCGCCCAGATGGCCACCTCGCTGGGGCCGTTCTTTGCCAGGTTCCGAAGCGCCGGGATGCCGATGAGCTTCCAGCCGGTGAAGACCAAGATCGCCGCGAGCGAGGAGGTGGGGATGAGCGCGAGCACCTGCGGCAGCAGGGCCACGAGCACCAGGATCCAGACGCCGTGCAGGATCGCGGACACGCGCGTCTTGCCGCCCGCCTCGACGTTGGCGGAGCTTCGGACGATGACGCCCGTCATCGGCAGCGCGCCGGCGATGCCACAGAGGATGTTGCCGACGCCCTGGGCGCGGAGCTCCTTGTTGTAGTTGGTCCTGGGGCCGTCGTGGATGCGGTCGACCGCGGCGGCGCACAGCAGGGTCTCGGCGCTCGCGATCACCGCCATGCCCAGCGCGGCGCCCCAGAAGGCGGTCTCGGACAGCAGGTGGAAGGAGTCTGATGAGATCCAGTTCAGCGACGCCAGCAGGTCCTCGGGCGGGCTCACCTTGGCGATGGGCAGGTCCAGCACGGTCGCGATGACCGTGGCCACCGTCACGCCGACGAGCGCCCCCGGCAACATGCGCAGCTGCTGCGGGCGGAACTTCGTCCAGAGCACGATGGATGCGATCGTGACGATGCCCACCATCGCGGCGATGTGGTGGACGCTGCCGATGGGGGTCAGGCCCTCATAGATGGCCTGGGGGATGCCGAAGAGGTTGGCGAGGCCGCTCCCCTTTGGCGCTTCGTCAAGCATCACGTGGAACTGGCTGGCGAAGATGAGCACCCCGATGCCGGCCAGCATCCCCAAGATGACCGCCGGCGCGACGGCCCGGAACCAGCGGCCCAGGCCGGCGACCCCGGCTGCCAGCTGGACCACGCCCGCGATGAGCACGGCGAGGCCGAGGCCCGGGAGGCCGAATTGCTCGACCAGCTGCCAGACCATGACCGCCAGGCCAGCGGCAGGACCGCTGACCTGAAGGGGCTGGCCTGCCAGGGCGCCCACCACGAGGCCGCCGATGATGCCGGTGACGAGGCCGAGGGCCGGGGGGACCCCCGAGGCGATGGCGATGCCCATACACAGGGGCAGGGCCACGAGGAAGACGACGACCGACGCCATGAGGTCGGCGCTGAACGTGGCCTTGGGGTCAGGGGCGCCGCGGGATGCGGGCCGCGCGTTGTGTTCTATCTCCATGATCCCCTCAGTCCGCCGTGACCCGCAGGTGGCCCTCGATGCGGTGGAGGTGGTCGCCCAGCTCCACGAAGGCCTGGCGCTCCGGGTCGTAGCTGCGGACTGCGCCGGTGCCGATGTCGTAGACCCAGCCGTGCAGCTTCACCGCGCCCCGCGTGAGCGCCGCCGCGACCGATGGGTGCGTCTTGAGGTTGTCGAGCTGCCGCAGCACGTTGGTCTCGATGGCGACCTCGAGCCGGCGCCCGTGGTCGGCGCCCTCGGGGACCGTGGCGTCCACGCAGGCCGCGGTCGGGCGGGCGTGGCGCAGCCAGCTGGCCACCGACGGCAGGGCGCTGAGCGACTCGGGCGCGAGGAGCCCGCCCATGGCGCCGCAGCCGGAGTGCCCGCACACGATGATGTGCTCGACGCCCAGCGCGGCGACCGCGTACTCGACGGTGGCCTCCTCGCCGGTGCCCTCGGCCGCGTGGGCCGGGACCAGGTTGCCGGCGTTGCGGATCACGAACAGATCCCCGGGCTCGGATGACGTGATCAGGTGCGGCGCGACGCGGGAGTCAGAGCAGGTCACGAACAGGACCCGCGGCGCTTGGCCCGAGGCCAGCTGCGCGAAGAGCTCGCGCCGGTCTGCGTACCCCTCGCTACGAAATCGGCGAACGCCGTCGACTAGTTTCTTCACTCGCTTCTCCGGAAAGTTGGTGCGTGCGAGTGTGGGAGCCCGAGGCGTAGGCGGGAATGACGAAATTTCGACAGATTCGTTCGCTCGGAGCGAATGGTTGTCGGAGGCGCGCTCGGTCTCTTCTAGAAGAACTCTCTACGCGCCGCGTCGACCAACGCCACGACGCCGGGGTGGCGCAGCCTGCGGTCGGTCGACACGACGTAGAACCGCTCGTACACGCCGCAGACCTCGCCGACGGGCTCGACGCGGTACTGCCGGATCGCGGCGTCGCCGACCACGGTCGCCACGGGGAAGGTCGCCAGCCCCGTGGAGCCGAGCTCCTTCATCAGGCCGCTGTCGTCCAGCTCTCCGAGGACGCGCGGGCGTAGGCTGTGCTCCAGAAACCAGTCGCCGAGGAGGTGGCGCAGGTTGCTGCCCGGGTAGGGCAAGAGCGTGGGGGCGTCGTTGAGGCTCTGCGGGAAGCCCGGGCGCAGCGTCTGTGCCAGCTCCGGCGTCGCGAAGAAGGTGACCGAGCTCTCGCCCAGCTCGTGGTTGAACAGGCGCACCCCGCCGTCCCGCGACACGGGCGTGTCCGCGATGATGACGTCGAGGTGGTGAATGGCCAGCTCCGCCATGAGCACCTCGAGCCGGTCCTCTTTGCACACCAGGTGCTGCGGAGGCGAGGCGTGCAGCACGGGCTCGAGCAGCCGGACCGCGACCAGCTTGGGGATCCCGTTGGCCAGACCGACGTTCAGGCGCTGGGTGAAGCGTTGGGTGGAGCGCCCCTGCAGGACGTCGGACAGCTCTTGGCCGAGGTCGAAGATCTCGTCCGCATACTCCTTGGTGATCCGCCCCATCTCGGTGAGCACGAGGCGGCGCCCCACCCGGTGGAACAGCTGGTTGCCGTTCACCTCCTCGAGCTGCTGGACCTGCGCGCTCAGAGTCGACGGGGCGACGCGGAGCTTGCGGCTGGCCGCGGTGATCCCCCCCTCGGTCGCGACGACCCAGAAGTAGTACAGGTGATGGTAGTTGAGAAAGCCGGCCACGCCGCGAGCATGTGGGGGCAGGCCGCGGCGGTCAAACGACCGGGCAGCGACCGCAGCGACCGGCTGCGGGTGTCCGCGGGGCCCACAGCCGGGAGCGTCGGTGGGGCCCACAGCCGGGGGCGTCGGCGGCGGGCCGCGCCCGAGCCTTTGCCCCGAGGGCTCAGCTCGTCGCCTGCAGGGCGGCCACCGCCTGGCGCACCGCGGCCTCGATCTCGGGGCCGCGTAGGGGGTCGAGCGCGTACAGGCCGATCTTCAGCGTGCCCGCCTCGGTCAGGGTCACCTCCGGCGGGTGCGCCACCGACGCCCAGTGGTGGGTGAGGGCCGCCAGCGCCACCGCCTCGGTCACCGACGCCAGCGAGACCGCCGCGGGGGGCGCCAAGGTGAAGGCGTGCCGCACCGCGCCCACGTCCCCGGAGCGCCGCGTCACCGTCGCCTTGGTCAGCTTGCTGTATGGGAGCAGGACCTGTTCGCCCTCGGGCGTGGCCACCTCGAGCACCCGATAGCCCAGGCGCCGCACCCGGCCGCGGATGTCGCCGACGGTCAGCTCGTCGCCGGCGCGGCAGACCCGCCCCGCCTTGAAGAAGATGCCGTGGACCAGGTCCCGGATCGCCACCCAGCAGACCCAGAGCACCGCCACCACCAGGATCATCGCGAAGTACGGCGAGTACTCCGGCCGCCCCGAGAACAGCATCGGTACGGCCCCGACGACGAAGGCGAGGCCAGCCACCGTCTCGACGATCGTCAGCGTCGTCTCCAGGGCGGCCGCGCGGCGCTTGGTCTGCCGCGACACACGGTTGAGGTAGCGCAGGCCTTGGAAGAGCCCGAAGAGGCCGAGCCCGACGGCCAGAAAGAGGATCACGCCGCTGGCGGAGATCTCGAGCCCCGCGTCGGGCGCGTTCGCGGCGATGAGCGGCCTCATGGCAACATCCCCCGTGCCTCGAGGTGGCGGGTGACCAGGTGCTGGACGTAGCGCTCGAGGGCGATGACGTCCTCGCCGTCCCGCGTGATGAGCCCCATCCGCCGGAGCACGCCCAGCTGGTCCTCGAGTTGTTCGGCGGGCAGCCCCGTCATGGTGGCCAGCCGCCCATGGCCCAGCTGCTTGTGGAGCACCAGCTGCACGAGCAACGCCCGCTGCCCGACGCTCAGGTCGTCGAGCACGCCGTCGTCCACCGCCTTGGGCTGCCGCATCTGCAGGGTCTCGCCGCGGAGCTTGTCGACGTGCACGAGCCAGCTCTGCAGCGCCGGCCCCACCACGCCGCGCGTGGCGTCGAAGAGCCCGGCAAAGAAGCGCGCCTTTCGCCAGTCGCTCAGCTCGCCCGCGGCGCGCCCATCAAGCTCCCACTCGAAGCCCGTCGAGCCGTGCCGCAGGTCGATCATCGCGCGCAGCGTCCGGGAGTCGACGGGGCCGCATTCGAGCACCGCCAGCGCGCGCTGCGCCAGCCCCCGGAAGCGATCGATGGCGCGGAAGGCCCCGGTGTTGAGGTCGAGCACGAAGAGGCAGCGCTCGCCGTGGCGCTCGATGACGTCCAGCAGCAGGTCGATGACCGCCAGGCCCCCGGGGCTGCGCTCCCACCACAGCTCCAGGTCCTCGAGCAGCAGCGTCGACCCCTCCGGCAGCGTCCGCAGCGCCTCCTGGAGGGTCCCGCGGACCTGCAGCGTGTCCCGCATCCGCTCGGCGAAGGTCTCGGGATCCACCGAGCCGCCGTGGGGCGGGGTGAGCCTGAAGATCCGGTCGTGGGCGAAGTGGGTGCGCGCGATCATCTGCGCCAGGGCGCTCTTGCCGCTGCCCCCCTCGCCCACGACCACCAGCGCGCCGACCACCCCGCGCCGGTGATCGTCGATCGCGCGCGCCGCCTGGGCGAGCTCCGCCTCGCGCCCCACCCAGAAGGTGTGGTCGCTGGCCGAGCGGCCCAAGAAGAGCTGCCGATAGTAGTAGGGCAGGGCAGCCAGCACCTCGGCCGCGGGGGTGCTCCGCCGGGTCATCGCCAGCGCCCGAGCGACCACCGCGTCGCTGGCCCTGACCCCGGGTCTGAGCCGCCGCGCCAGGAGCACGCCCCGGCTGCGGCGATACACCAGCCCCACCACGGCCCCCCTGATCGCCCGCCCGGCGCGCTGAAGCCGCTCGATCGCCGCCTTGGCCAGCGGCCCGCGGCGCGTCTTCGTGAGCCGGTCGAGGCTGTCGCCCTCGCCGGCGATGGCCCAGGTGTCCGTCCGCTCGCGGATCACCGACAGCTTCGCCGCCAGGCGCTCGTCGAGGGCCGGCAGCAGCGCCTCGAGCTGCTCGAGCTCCGCGCGGACGCGCCCGATGCCGCTGTCCAGCAGCGGCAGGAGCTGGGCGCGCGCGTCCTCGTCGACCTCGCCCGCGTCGGCGCCGAGCAGATCGCTGGCGCTGTAAGACACCAGCCGCACGACGTCCCGACCCAGGCGGTGGGCGCGTCGCTCATGCTCGGGGATCGCCTCCGCCGACTCGGACAGCTCGCCGATGAGCTCGGCCTCGACGATGAACTCGACGAGGCGCTGCACGCCCACCGAGACGCTGTCGATCTCCTCGAAGGGGTGGCTTTCGAGCTGGGCGAGGCCGTCGTTGGGCACGGTGTCGATGTCCTCGGGCAGCTCGCGGGTCGCCGCCTGAGTCTCGCGCACCAGCGCCTCCATGAGCCCGGAGGGGTCCATCTTGTGCTTGAGCGCGTGGGTGACCGCCAGCGGGGCCCGCGCCCCCGCCTCGACGCCGTCCCGGAAGGCCTCGAGCTCGGCGACGAGCTGGGCGTAGGGGGCCACCAGGTCGCGCTGCACCACCTGCCCGAGCTGGGCGCGGGTCCGCTCGACGATCGCCGCCAGACGCCGCAGGTACGCGGCGATCTCGAGGCTGATCTCGCCGCGGCCGAGGACGAGTCGCTGGGTCGCGTGCCAGCGCCGAGGCAGCTCGGGCAGCTGTTCAGCCCGCGCCCGAGCCGCCGGGGTCGCGGCGCGCTCGCGCCGCGCCAACCGCATGGCGTCGAGGCGATCGAGGTCGTCCGAAAAGGACTGGGCCAGCTCGCGGGCGACCCGCGACGTGGCCCGCAGCTCCTCGGTGATCCGGGCGTCGAGGTCTTCGGCCAGGCGCGCCAGCTCGCCCAGGGCGCGATCCCGCTCCGCAGCGAGCGCCGCCGCGACGTCGGCACCCTCCGAGGTCGAGATGTCCTCGAGGGCCGCGACGTGGGTGGCCACGGAGAGCTGGTGGCGACCCAGCTCGAGGAGCAGCCGGTGGCTGCCCGCCGCGAAGCGCTCGATCGCCCGGTGGACCGCGGCGCCGCCGCGTTGCTCGAGGTGGTAGGGGTGCAAAGCCGCGGGGCGGATCCGGTAGATCGGCTGGCGGCGCTTGAGCCAGGCGCCCACCCGGCGGCGCCACTTGAAGCGGCGCAGCGCCGCGCTGTCCGAGGCGTCGCGCTTGAAGTCCTCCGCGGGGCGCTCGACCCGCACCACCGCTGGCGTGCCGGCCCGGATCGCCGCCGCGGCGTCGCGCCAGCGCGCGATCGCCCCCTCGAGCAGATCGCGCATGGCGGGCAGATCGGCGGGGCGCGGGGGCGGCGGCGTCGAGGGACTTGGCGAGCCCGGTGAGCTGGCGCCCCACGCTGTCGGCGATCCGGTCGACCAGGGCGCGCTGCTGCGCGTAGAGCGGGGCGAGCCCGCGGCCGTGCAGGTCGGACAAGGCGCCCTCGAGGGCGTCGGCAAAGCGGCGCGCCTCGGCCTCGAGGGCGCGCGGGCGCGGCAGGGTCAGGGGGTGCGGGGCCTCGGGCGCGGCTGCGTCCTCGCCGGCGGCGGGGGCCTCGCTCGTCGGGCGCGGGGGGCCGCTCAGCGCGTTCGGCGCGGCGTAGCCCGTGTCGCGCCGGAAGCTGGTGTCGAAGCGGCGCGCGGCCTGGATGAGCACGAGGGAGCCCGAGGTCGCGCGGATGAGGCCCTCGGTGCGGGCGATCCACTCCTCGGGAGAGCGGCGGCGCTGGGTCGGCAGGCTCGCGATGATGAGGTCGGCCTCGCCGGACTCCTGGCGCATCCGATCCTCGAGGGTGTCGAGCTCGGGCAGGTGGGTGACGATCACCCGCGCCTTGATGCGGTTGTCGTCGAGCACGCGCTGGGTCTGGTGGCTGAGGCGGTCGGCCTGGCTCGCGTCGCGGGCGGCGATGACGAAGGACAGCTCGCAGCGGCGCCACTCGGGCGCGGCGCTGATCGAGCGGACCAGGGCGAGGGCCAGCGACATGTCGGCGCCCGCGGGGCCCGTCCAGACGTCGATGCGGCGGTTGGCGCCGAAGCCGCGCTCCGGATCGTGGCCAAGGACGATGAGGTTGAGATCGCGGGCGCGGACGCTGTCGAGCAGCGTCACGAAGCCCGCGGCCTCGTGGTGGTGGGCGTACCAGTCGACCACGACGGTGTTCGGCTCGACGCCGGAGAAGCCGTAAAAGCGGCAGATCGACTCCATCGCCCGGTAGACGTCGTCGGTGGTCGTGGGCCGGTGGAACAGGCCCGCGCGGGCCTCGGCGGTGGTCGTGGGGGGGGCGGGGGCGTCGAGGGCGTGGTCGGCGGCGGCCCCTTTGGCGCCCGGCGCGTGGATCAGCTCGAAGTCGGTCACGAAGCCGCGGCCGGCGACGATGGTGTGGGTGAAGTCGAGCAGCGGCGCGCGGCTGGCGGCGCCGCCCTCGCTGAAGACCATGACGTTGGGGCGCCAGTTGCGGTGGTGGTCGACGTCGCGCTCAAGGCGCCTGAGCCCCGATCGCACGAGCGACGACCAGACCCCGCCCCAGGTGTCGCCCGATTCGAGGCGCAGCTCGCGCCGCTTGAAGTGCAGGAAGAGCCCGACGAGCAAGGCCGTCGCGGCGATCATCGCCAGGAAGTTGAGCTGCACCATGACGATGACGCTCGTCAGCGCACCCACGACGCTCACCCAGATGGGGACGCGGAACTCCGGGCGGAAGTCGGGGCTCACCCAGCGCTCGAAGGCCGCGCTGAGGTTGAGGAAGCCGTAGGTCATGATGAAGAACATCGAGATGATGCTGGCGATGATGTCGAGCTCGCCGATGAGGATGCCGACCTCGGCGATGCCGAAGGTCAGCAGCAGCGCGTTGCGCGGCTCGTTGGTCTTGCCGCGGCCGCGGGCGAAGACCTCGGGGGTCAGGCGGTCGAGGGACTTGGCCTGCAGGATCCGTGGGGCGCCCAGGATCGAGCCGATGGCCGACGAGATGGTGGCGCCCCACACGCCCGCGAGCACCATCCAGGGCGCGATGGCCGTCTCGAGGAGCACGTTCGGGTTGTGGATGAGCTGGTCGCGGTCGATCGTGTAGGCCAGGAACACGGCCAGGGCCACGTAGGCCACGAGCCCGAGGGCGATGGCCCCGATGGTGCCCAGCGGCAGGGCGCGCTTGGGATCCTTGAGGTCGCCGGACATGTTGACGCCCGCGGTGAAGCCGGTCACCGCCGGGAAGAAGATCCCGAAGATCACGGCGACGGAGCGGCTGCCGGGGGCCGGCTCGAGGGCTGGCCCGGCCGCCGCCGCCGGGGCGAGGTCGTGGCTGCCGAAGAAGATGCCGATGAGGGACAGGGCGATCGCCGCCATGATCACGTACTGGATCTTGATGGCAAAGGAGGTGCTCACGAGCGTGATCGCCGTGACGCCGAGGAGCGTCAGGGAGCCGGCGATGCGGATGGCGTCCATGTCGCCAGGCGCGTAGCCCAGCAGGGGCAAGAGCGACTCGGCGAAGCCGATGACGTAGAGGCTGACCGAGAACGACAGGCCCACGTACAGCGCGAGCCCCAGGGTCCCGCCGATGGGCAGGCCGAGGCTGCGGGAGACGATGTAGTAGGGGCCGCCGGCGCGGACCTTCTTGTCGGTGGCGATGGAGGCCACCGACAGGCCGGTGGTCACGCTGATCACGTGGGCGGCCAGGATCACCCCGAGCACCACCCACAGGCCGCCCTCGCCGATCAGGCGGGGCAGGCGCATGTACATGATGACGCCGAGGATGGTCAGCACCGACGGGGTGAACACGCCCCCGAAGGCTCCGAATTTGTTACCTCGCGCCATCGGCACCTCGCTTGATCGACGGGTCGCTTCCGAGGCTTATCAGCGCTCGGTGGGTTGCGCCATCTCTCCCTGCGACCGAGGCGCCGGCCGCGAGCAGGAGCCTGACGGCCGTCCGGTCGGCGGTGCGGGCGAGCGTGGCCGATCCTCCGCGGTGCGGCGGGCGGAGCCTCGCGCGGCGCGCGGGTCACTCCCAGCGGGCCCAGGTCGCGCCGGTCGCGCCGGCGGCCGCCAGGTCCTGCTGGCACGGCGCCCGCCGGAGCCGCTGGCGCTCGCCGGAGCCGCTGGCGCTCGCCGGAGCCGCTGGCGCCGCCAAGCTTGTGGACCGCCGGGTCGAACCAGTCCATCTTGCGGCGTAGATGCGCGCGCTCCGTTTCTCACTCATCGTGCTCTCGGCGGTCGTCTCCGGCTGCGGCGTCGTGCGCCTTGGGGACATCGAGCCCCCGGCCGGGCGCCGCGTGGTGGTGGACATCGCCCTCGAGGGCAACGATCGCGTCGCGGCCGCCGACGTCGTCGGAGAGCTCTACAATCAGGTCCAGGGCTTCGACGTCTCGGCCGAGGACGCCCTGGTCGACCCGCCCGAGATCGCCATCGACGCCCGCCGCGTCGAGAGCATCTACAAGGCCCACGGCTTCTTCCGCGCCCGCGTCGTCGGCTACCGCGTCGAGGAGCTCCCCAACCGGACCGCCCGGGTCGTCTTCACCGTCGACGAGGGGCCCGCCACCCACGTCACCAAGGTCGACTTCGCGGGCATCGTCACCACCGACGGCGCCGACCCCGAGGCCGACGCCCGCCTCGCGGCCCTGGCGCGCGAGCTCCCCGCCATCGTGCGCCTCGAGCGCGGCGACGTCTGGACCGAGGCCCGCTACGAGGACGGCCTGGCCGCCATCACCCGGGCCTTTCGTGACCGCGGCTTCGTCCACGCCAAGGTCGAGGGCGACACCTACGTCTCCCGCGAGCGCAACGAGGCGGGCGTCTACTACCGGATCGAGCACGGGCCTCTGACCCGCATCTCCGAGGTGCGCGTGGTCGGCGATGGGCACGCCTCGCAGGCGCGGATCCGGCGCCGCATCGACCTCGCCCCGGGGCAGATCATCGACCCGGCCAAGCTGCGTGACACCGAGGCCGCCGTCTACGACCTGGGGGTCTTCTTTAGCGTCACCGCCAGCCCCCTCAAGGGCGCCCTCCTCAGCGAGGTCGCCGCCGAGGCCGGCGCCGACGGCGACATAGGGGCCATCGCCGCCGCGGCCACCGCCACCCGCGACCGCATCCCCATCGAGGTCGCCGTCCAGGAGATGCCCCGCTGGGAGGCCTCGGTGGGCTTCGCGGCCTCCACCGACAGCATCAAGGCCCAGCTCGCCCTGCCGCTGACGTACCAGCACCGCAACCTGTACGACCTCCTCGGCGTGCGCCTGAGCGCCGAGCCCGCCATCGTCGTCCCCGACATCTCGCAGGACTGGGGCCAGTTCGACATCGGCCTCGAGACCTCGGTGCGGATCGAGTGGCCATCGTTCATCGAGGAGTACATCAAGCTTCAGGTCGAGGCCCGCTACGAGCGCGATCCCAGCCAGGAGGCCAGCAACGACGAGTGGGGCGCCTCCATCGGCCTGGCCCGCAAGATCGTCCCCAACCTGACCGGGCGCCTGGGGTACAACCTGTCGTTCTTCCGTTACTTCGACAGCTCCGTCGACGCCCAGGCCATCGGCGACGAGGCCATCCGCGTCGCTGAGCTGCGCTTTCAGGATCAGGACGTCCTCAGCTACCTCGATCTCGGCCTCGTCCTCGATCTGCGCGACGGCCTCTACGACCCACGTCGGGGCTTGTACGCCTCGGTCCGCGCCGATCTCGCGCTTGGCGCCCTCGGCAGCGACGTCGACTACCTCCGCCTCGGCCTCGACGCCCGCGGCTACATCTACGTCGCCAGTTGGCTCACGATCGCCCTGCGGACCCGCGTCGGCTGGAACTTCTTCCCGCCGGGGCAGGGCACGCCCGAGCCCGCGCGCTTCAGCTCCGGCGGCCCCAGCACCCACCGCGGCTTCGCCGCCGGCCGCATGGGCGACTACGTCTGCGGCACCGGCGCCGAGGTCGACGGCGTCGCGCGCTACATCAACGTGCCTTGCAGCGAGGACGCCACCCAGCGCACCTACGTCGGCGGCAACTACCTCCTCGAGACCAACGCCGAGCTGCGCTTCTACCTCCTCGACTGGTTTGGCCTCGTCGCCTTCGCGGACGTCGCCCGTCTGTGGAGCCACGCCGGCGACTTCGACCTCCTCGACCCCCACATCGCCATCGGCCCGGGCCTGCGCCTATTCACCCCGGTGGGCCCCGTCCGCTTCGACGTGGGCGTCCTCATCCAGGGCCCCGACGCGCTCACGGCCGAGTGGTTCATCAGCCTCGGGCAGGCGT
>PDWJ01007212.1_pt1 | contig 13044 bp, 10 predicted proteins | sample 1430881 | NCBI WGS metagenome assembly PDWJ01 (sample SAMN01162460, study PRJNA174530) | Oral metagenome, whole genome shotgun sequencing project. | biome: Marine environment; feature: Marine mammal; material: Swab sample of the gingival sulcus; isolation source: swab sample of gingival sulcus... | reverse complement strand
TGCTGCCGGTTTCAACCTGTACGAGGCCGGCGCCCGGGCCACCGCCCTGGGCGGCGCGTTCACCGCTTCGGCGGATGATGGTTCGGCTCTGTTCTACAACCCCGCCGGGCTCAGTTTCCAGAACGGCGTCAAGGTGAGTCTGAACTTCATGCCGGTCAATCCGCGCTTCAAGTTCGCGGGAGCCACCACGGACTTCCAGGAAGGCAGCAACGCCGAGGCGGCCCACAAGAGCTACCTCATCCCCGGGGCCTACTACACGAACAGCGCCAACGACCGCATCGCCTACGGTATCGGTCTGTACGCCCCCTTCGGCCTGGGTGTCGAGTGGATGGATCCGTACCGGTTCGCCGGTCGTTTCGTGAGCTACGACGTGGACATCAAGACCATCTACATCACCCCCGCCCTCAGCTTCAAGCTGGGCCGGAATCTGGCCCTGGCCATCGGCGCGGACATCGGCGCCCAGGAACTGAGTTTGGAAAGGGTCACGCCCCACCCCACCCTGGGCGTGAACGCCATCGACACCCACATCGAGGGTAAGAGCAAGCTGAACGTGACCCCCACCGTGGGGTTGATGTATCGCCCCGGCAACAAGCTGAGCTTCGGCTTCATGTACCACCACAAGAAGACCATGGATTACGAAGATCAGGAAACCACTCTGAAGAACATGCTCCAGCCCGGGCAAGCCGGCTACGACTGGAGCCACCCTCTGCTCAGCACCCTGAACGGCGGCCATCCCACGGACCTGGTGCACCCGCTCATCAGCAGCGAGTTCAACCTGCCGGCGATCATGAGCTTCGGCGCCGCCTACCAGGTGAGCTCGCGCGTGCGGGCCGAGGTCAACTACGTGCACTTCGGCTGGAGCACCTTCAGCAAGCTGGAAATGGATTTCAATGTGGAGGAGCTGGACCAGGACATCGCCTTCGACTACAAGGACAGCGGGCAGGTGCGCGCGGGTCTGGATATCGACGCCGTGCAGGACAAGCTGAAGGTCATGCTGGGCTACGTCCACGACGAGACCCCGCAGCCCCTGAGCGCCGTCAGCCCCCTGCTGCCGGACAGCGACCGGAACGATTACAGCATCGGTCTGCAACTGAAACAGGATTCCTGGGAATTCACCGCCTGCTGGATGACGGTCCTCGCCAAGGGCCGCACGACCATCGAGAACGGCGAACCCACCAACGAGAACAGTTCGTACCCCGTGGGCACGTATAAATCCGTGGCCAACATCTTCGGTGCCGGCATCGGCTACCACTTCTAGAAGGAGGTGCAGGAAATGAAGAAATTTCTCGCAATGAGCGCTTTGATCCCTGTCCTGCTGGCCCTTCTGCTGGCCGGCTGCACCCTGGACGATCCCGACCACCCCACGGGGCTGACCGACGTGACCAACGGGGTGCCCTACATGGCCCTGGGCAACAGCCTGACGGCCGGTTTCATGGACGGCGGCCTGATCATGAGCGGCCAAATGAGCAGCTTCCCCCTGCTGATCGCCCGCCAGATGGGCCTGGACACCAGCATCGGGGTCGGGGAATTCACCCAGCCCTATGTGTTCCGCCCCGGCATCGGCACGTCCACCCCGACGGACCCCGCCCATGTGGCCGGCGTGCTGCACTTCAACGGCACCGGTCTGGACGTGCTGGGCGAGACGCCCCTGGCCTCCCTGACCGACCTGCTGCCCGCCCTCACCCAACCCACACCCTACGAGAACCTGGGTGTGCCGGGAGCCGCTCTGGTCGACGTGATGAACGCCTACGACGCCGCCTCCAGCCACGGCGCGTCCCTGGGCCGTCCCAACGCGTTCTTCAACTTCATCAACCGGGCCGCCTTCTTCGGCGTGCCCGATAGCGACAACCCCATGCTGCAGCCGACCATGCTGACGGCCGGCATCGCCAAGGGCGCGCCACCGCCACGCTGATGACCCTGGCCGGTGGTCTGGCCCAGCGCAACGGCGTGCCCAGCTACATCGTGGTGGGCAACATCGGCGACATCACGGACTTGCCTTACTTCCTGACCAAGGCCACCTTCGAGGCGGCCCTGGGGGGCTCTCCTTGGCCCTGGGGATATGCGGAGGGCAACGATGACGACGGTATGCTGATGACCTTCCCGGCCCTGCGTTGGGTCCAGGACCCGAGCAACCAGGGCGCGGCCCTGCCCAGCCACTACACCCTGACCAGCACCGAGGTCACCACCGTGGGCGGCATCGTGGACGCCTACAACGCGGTCATCAACAACACCATCAACATGGTCAATGCCCAGTACCCGGGCACCTGCGCCCTGTTCGATGCCAACGCCCTGATGGCCGACCTGGATGCCAGGCATAAGACGCACTTCATGCTGCTGCTGCCCCAGATGGAGAACGATGTGGGGGCCGCCGCGGCCACCACCTACTTCTCCCTGGACGGGGTCCACCCCAACCCGAAGGGCTACGGCTTGGTGGCCAATGCCGTCCTGGAAGTCATCAACGACCTGACGGACGCCGACTACCCCATGGTGGACCTGAACACACTGAGTTGGGATCCCGCCTACGGCCATCCGCTCCAGAAGGAGGCGAACGGGCCTCTCCTCACGCCGGAGGCGGCCATCGTCCTGGAAAACATGTTCCAGTAGGGCATGTTTTGCAGGGAACCTGGCCGGAGAACCGGTGTTCCAACGTCCAGTCCAGCAGGGGAGGCCCACGGGCCTCCCCTGTTTGTTGTCAGCGGCGGGTGCCGGTGCTAGATTGAGGCATGTCCCGTCACTGACGCGGACCTTGGAATTTCGACGCGGATCTTGGAATTTCCCTGGACGAACCGGAGTGATACCCCCATGAGGATCAATCAAGGCGGCCGCATGGCTTTTGGCGGTTTCCAGCTCACACCCACCGTGAAGATGCTTCTGATCGCCAACGTGGCCGTTTTCGTGCTGCAGCAGTTGCTCCCCAACATCCTGGAGCAATGGGGAGCCTTCAACACCACCCTGGCCTTCAAGCATTTCCAGGTCTGGCGGCTGGCCACCTACATGTTCCTGCACGGGGGCGTCGGGCACATCTTTTTCAACATGTTCGCCCTGTGGATGTTCGGCACGCCCATCGAAACCCTCTGGGGGCGGCGCACTTGCCCATCAAGGCCAAGTACCTGGTGGTGCTGGTGGGCCTGATGGATCTGCTGAGCGTGCCCCGCACCGACAATGTGGCCCACCTGGCCCACCTGGGCGGTCTGCTGGCGGGGTTCATCTTCATCCAGATGACCATCCCCAGCTTGGGACGGCGCATGTTCGGCGGGTTCGGCAGCCTGTCCGGAGCCTGGAGGCGGGCCCAAACCAAAAGGCGTATGAAGGTGGTCCGGCCCAAGGGCAAGGGCCCCGACGGATCCCACGGCAGCCCCAAAAACAACGGGAGCAACGGTACCTTCCACCGCCAAGCCGGCGGCGGATCCACGGATCAGGATCGCGTCGACGCCATCCTGGACAAGATCTCCCGGGAGGGTCTGCAGAGCCTGACGGACGAGGAGCAGGAGCTGCTGCGCCGGGCCGGAAGGAAGTAGCTTGAACGCCAAAAAACGCGTGCTGAAGCTCTTGATGCAGCTGGGCCTCTATCCCCACATCCGCTTCACCTACAGTCCCTTCAAGATCATCGAGTTCGAAGAGATGATCCGCCGCGTGGATTTCCAGGGCCACGAGCGCGTCCTGGATATCGGCTGCGGCGACGGGTTGCATACCCTGCTGCTGGGCCGGCGGGCGGGGCATACCACGGGTATCGACGTCAACAGCGCCTTCATTGCCGACGCGCGCGATTACGCGGCCGGTTTCCGCCGCCGGGCCCAGGTGGATTTTCTGGACAAGCCCCTGGAGGCCATCCGCTTCGACGGCAACAGCTTCGACCTGGTCTTCAGCATCTGCGTGATCGAGCACATCCCCAACCACGAGGAGGTGCTGGCCGAGTGCCTGCGCATCCTCAAACCGGGCGGGCGGATGGTCTTCACGGTGGACACCCTGGAGACCATCGCCGATCCCGAGCTGATCGATCGGCACCGGCAGGACCACCACGTGCAGCGCTACTTCCGGCAGGACAGCCTGCGGGAATTGCTGGCGCGCCTGGGGTTCGAGGTGCTGGAGACGCAGAATCTCTTCCGCAGCGATCTGGCGCGCCGGCTTTTCGAGCAAGGCATCCGCCAAGGGTTCAACTTCGGGCGTTTCCGCTGCGTCTCCCTGGCCGACCAGCTGCGCCAGGCCGAGGCCGCCACCCCCCTGGACGCCCCCGGCACCTTCCTGCTGGCCGTGGCCCGCAAGCCCGTCACCTAGACGCCCATGGCACCGCGGCTGAGCATCGTCATCGTCTCCTGGAACACGCGGGATCTGCTGCGCCATTGCCTGGCCTCCCTGCCCGCCGCGTGCGGCCCGCTGGAGCACCAGGTGCTGGTGGTGGACAACGCCTCCGCCGACGGTTCGGACGCCATGGTGGAGCGGGAATTCCCCCACTGCCGGCTGATCCGCTCCGGCGGCAACCTGGGCTTCAGCCGCGGCAACAACCTGGCCTTTCCCCATTGCCGGGGCGAGTACGTGCTGCTCCTGAATCCGGACACCGTCTGCCCCGCCGGCAGCCTGGCCACCCTGGTGGCCTTCGCCGCCGCGCGACCGGGTCTGGGGGCCGTCACGCCCCGCCTGACCACGGCCGACGGCCGGCCCACCATCACCTACGGCTATTTCCCCCGGGCGCGGCATCATTGGCTTGGTTTCGGAGATCCGTTGCGTCTGCTGCCCGGACGCTTCCTGCAGGAGCGCGTAACCCACATCCCCGCCGATGAGGAACCCTCCCAACCCGTGGAATACATCGCCGGCGCCTGCTTCCTGATTCCCCGCGCGGTGCTGGCGGATATCGGGCCCCTGGACGAGCGTTTCTTCATGTATTTCGAGGAGACGGATTGGTGCTGGCGCCTGAAGCAGTCAGGCCGGCGCGTCTGGTATTGCGCCGATTGCGAAGTGGTGCATCTGGAAGGCCGGGCGGCCGAGGGAGTCAGCGATTTCAGCCTGCGGCAATTCCAGAAGAGCTACCGCCTTTTCCTGGCTAAGAACTACGGCCCCGCGGTGGTGCCCTGGTATCGGCTGGCCCAGTTTTTGGAATATGGCTTGAAGGGCCTGCTGCGCGGCCTGCTACCGGTGAACCGCCGCCGCAACGGCACCCTGGGCCGCAGTTACCTGCGCCGGGCGGCCCTCCAACTCCAGAACTCCATCAAGGCGGATCCCCCCGCCTGATGCCCCGCCCGGCGGTGCCCAAGCTATTGCCGGCGTCCAAGCTACCGACGGCACCCAAGCTACCGGCGGCACCCAAACTACCGGCGGCGGGTTTTCTTCTCGAATTCGGCGATCAGGTCCTTGCCGCTGTCCAGAGAAACCACCCGGAAATCTTCCACATGCAGCGTGGGATCATCCAGCACGTTCACCTCGATGGCGAAGCTGCGGCACAGCTCCCGGAACTGCTCCGGTCTTTCCTCCAGCAGGTACAGCGCCAGCACCGGATTGGCCTGGATCTGCAGGTGCTTCTCCTTGGTGACGATGGCGATGCGGTGGATCAGGCGCTCGATCTTGGAGCTCATGGTCTCCATGGACAGCACCTTGCCCACGCCCGTGCAGTAGGGGCAGTCGTTGCTCAGCTGGCTCTCCAGGCTGGGTCGCACGCGCTGCCGGCTCATCTCCACCAGCCCCAGGCCGGAAACCTGGAAAACCTTGTGACGGGCCCGGTCTCGCTTGAGGTGGGTGCGCAACTCGTTGAACAGCCGCTTGCGGTTGCCCTCGCTGTCCATGTCGATGAAGTCGATGACGATGATCCCGCCCAGGTCCCGCAAGCGCAACTGCCGGGCCACTTCCTTGGCCGCCAGCAGGTTGGTCTGCAGGATGGTCTCTTCCTGGTTGCGCCGGCCCGTGAAACGGCCCGTGTTGACATCGATGCTGACCAGGGCTTCGGTCTGCTCGATGATCAGGTAGCCGCCCTTCTTCATCCAGACCCGCTTGTCCAGGGTCTTCTTGATCTCCGCCTCGATCTCGAAGCTGTCGAAAATGGGCAGGCTGCCCTTGTAGAGCTGGATCTTGTCCTTCAACTCGGGCGCGAAGTTCTTCACATAGGCCAGCAGCCGGCTGTAATCATCCTTGTCGTCAATGACCAGGCGGCTGGTGTCTTCCTTGAAGATGTCCCGGATCAGACCCACCACCATGCCCACATCCTCATGGATGAGGGCGGGCGCCGCGTGGGTCCTGTTGTTCTCGTCGATGACGCTGAAGAGGTTGCTGAGGTAGGCCACATCCGCCTCGATGGCCTTGTCGCTGGCGCTGGTCGCGGCGGTGCGGATGATGAAGGCGCCCTGTTCCGGGCGGCACCCCTGCAGCAATTGCTTGAGCCGCGTCCGCTCCTTCCGGTCCTCGATCTTGCGGCTGACCCCCACGTGCCGACCCTTGGGCATCATCACCAGGTAGCGGCCGGGCAGGCTGATGTCCGCCGTCAGGCGCGGACCCTTGGTGCTGATGGGTTCCTTGGTCACCTGGACGATGATGTCGTCGCCGGCCTTCAGGACCGTGCCGATGTCCGGGACATGGCGGTTGCGATTGCGGCGCCCCCCTTCGGTCTCTTCGTCGTCATGGTCCAGATCCGAGGCGTGCAGGAAGCCCGCCCGTTCCAAACCGATGTCCACGAAAGCGGCCTGCAGGCCGGGCTTCACCGAGGTGACTTTTCCCTTGTAGACGTTGCCGACGATGCGCTTGCTGTCGGCGCGCTCCACCAGAAGCTCCACCACTTCGCCATCTTCCAGCATGGCGACGCGCACCTCGTGGAGCGAGCTGTTGATGATGATTTCTTTTTTCATGCGTCCGGTCACGGACCGCTAGCCGAGAAAATGCCTCCCCAGCCAGAATCGGTGACTGGTTTCACCTACTTCCTGTATAGGCGTGATGCGACGCCCCATGTTGGTGCGGCCGAAATACCCTGTCCGGATTACGCGGCAATAGCGCACGTCCCCCAGGCTTCCCTGGAGTTCCGGACCCAAAAGGGCGGCCAGAAAATCGTGTACGGGAATGGTGGCGCCGGTCGCGCTGCGTCGCAAAGTGAAGCGCAGGACCGCGGCCCCTTCCTCCGTCGGTTCGGCATCCAGCACCAGCCCCCCGGTGGGGACCATGGCCCGGACATCCACCTCGATATCGCCCTTGGGGCGATGCCGAGTCACCACGCGGGTAGAGCAGGACAGGAACGCGTCGCAAGCGGCCGCCACCACGTCCGGCGGCAGGCCTCCCTCGGCAGGCCCGGGCACCTCGGCCCGGTAGTCGAAACACTCCACGATCTTGTCGATGGATGGTGGCGTCTGCGCCCCGCTAACACGGGCGCGGATGACGCGCATCCCCGCGGGCAATTGCCGGTTCAGAATATCCTTCAAGCCCGGCACCTGGCACTCGAGGGCCAGATCCAGGTTCTCGCATAGCCCGGCCACGCCCACCGGCAAGGGAGGACCGAACTTCAGTAATGGATGTGGATGATAGCCCTTGCTATAGGCCACAGGCAAGCCGGAACGCCGCAAGGCCAGTTGCAACTGGCGCTGGAAGTCCAGATGGCCAAGGAAAACGGTGTCGCCCGTCTTGCGATATTCCAAGCGATACCAGCATTTCGCGGCGGCCTGCTGCCGCCAGACGCTCCATTTGCGGATCTCCTTACCGGGCTTCTCGGGATCCTCGTTACGCGGATCGAAGAGGTCCCCGCAGGGTTCCGCCTCCTGCGCCGCCACCTCGGCCATCTCCGTGAGTTGGGCGAAGATATGCTGATCCCCGTCGCAGCCGTCGCATTTGTAGCAGGAACCTTCCAGACGGCAATCGGGAAGGGTTTTGACGTGTTGGGCCCGTTTCCAGTCCTTGGCCAGGAAGTCCCGGTTCACCCCGCCGAAAACGCTGTCCCAGGGCAGCGGGGCTTCCACATCGCGAGGCGCCAAATAGGGTTCCGGGTCCACGCCGCAGGCTTCCAGCGCCTCCTCCCAGAAACGGAAATCGAAACACTCGGTCCAGCCGTCGAAACGCGCCCCCCGCCGCCAGGCTTCCCGCACCACCGGCAGCAGATCCGCGTCGCCCAGCCCCAGCAGGCACTCCAGGAAACTGACTTCCCCATCGCGCAGGCCCACCTTCACCTTCAGGCGGCGCAGACGTTTGCCCAGGTAGTTGTTACGACGCGTGATCTCCTCGCGGCTGATCTGCCCCGCCCACTGGAAAGGTGTGTGGGCCTTGGGCGAGAACGGGCTGACCGAAACATGCACCTGCGAACCACCCCGCGGCGCGATGGCCACCACCTTGCCCACCAAAGCCACCAGCTCGTCCAGGTCCTCGTTCGTCTCGGTGGGCAGGCCACACATGAAGTACAGCTTGACGCCCTTGACCCCGGACTTGAAGGCATCCCGGGCGGTGTTGAGGATGTCGTCCTCGGTGATGTTCTTGTTGATGACGTCGCGCAGACGCTGGCTGCCCGCCTCCGGGGCGAAGGTGAAGTTCTTGGGCCGCTCCCGATTGATGCGTTCGTAAAGGTCCTCGTCCACCGAGTTCACCCGCAGGCTGGGCAAGGCCAGGTTGGTGTGCTGCCCCTCCAGGGCATCCTGGATGCCGGCCACGGTCTGCCCCAGGCCGCTGAAATCGCTGGTCGAAAGGCTGAGCAGGCTGACCTCGGCCACCCCGCTGGCGGCCACGCCTTCGCGGGCGGCCTGGACCAGATCCGCCGGGTTGCGCTCCCGCACCGGCCGGGTGATCATGCCCGCCTGGCAGAAACGGCAGCCTCGCACACAACCGCGCATGACCTCGAGGGCCAGGCGATCGTGCACCGGTTCCATGACCGGGACCAGGGCCTTGGGCAGAGGATACCGGGCCAGATCATCCACCGAGCGCAGGCTGACCTGCCCCTGGACGCCCGGCCACCAGGCGCCGGGCAGGGCGCGCAGGCGCGCCAGCAACTGGGCGCGGCTTTCGCCCGCATCCTTGCCGGCCTGGATTTCCCTAGCCACATCCAGCACCGCGTCTTCGCCATCGCCCAGAAAGACCACATCCAGCAAGGGCCCGACCACCGTAGGATTCAGGGTGCAAGAGCCTCCGGCGATGAAGATGGGATCGTCCTCGCCGCGGTCGGCCGCCAGCTGGGGGCTGCCGGCCAGATCGATCATGGTCAGCATGTTGGTGTAGGCCAACTCGTAGCCCAGACTGAAACCCACCACGTCGAATTGCCCGGCCGGGCGCCGGCTCTCCAGTCCGAAGGCGGGCATGCCCTCGGCCCGCAGCACCTGCTCGGCGTCGGGCCAAGGAGCGCAGAAGATGTCGCAGTAGGTGCGGGGCCGATCCATCAGCAGATGGTACAGGATGCGCAGGCCCTGGTGGGACATGCCCACCTCGTAGGCGTCCGGGAAGCCCAGCAGGATGTTGGTCCCGGCGGGATCGAAACCCTCGCGGGTGGCGCCCAGCTCCCCTCCCAGGTAACGGGCGGGAGATGACACCAAAGGCAACACCCTGCTCATGAGGGTGTGGCCCAGGACATCCGGATCGTCGTATTTTGCCAGCGGCGCGTGGACCGCGTGAAGGTTCTTCTGGATCAATTCTCTCTCGTTCTCAGCTCCCGTCCGGAGCCATTGGCATGGGCTTGACGGCGACCCGCCCCTTCTCGGCCTCCGTGTCGAAGACATTTCCGTCCACCAGCTCGCCGAAGCTCACCGGATACCGGCCCGTGAAGCAGGCGTCGCAGTAGCGATCCTGGCCGCCGGCCGCCTCCATCAACCCCTCGCGCGAGAGATAATGCAGACTGTCCACCCGCAGGTAGGTGGCGATTTCGTCCACGGTATGGCTGGAGGCGATCAACTCGCTGCGGACCGGGGTGTCGATGCCGTAGAAACACGGATTGGTCACCGGCGGCGAGGCGATGCGCAAATGCACCTCCTTGGCGCCGGCCGCCTTGATCAGTTTGACCAGTTTGCGCATGGTGGTGCCCCGGACGATGCTGTCATCGATGACCACCACCCGCTTGCCCCGCACCACTTCCTGGACAGGATTGAATTTAATGCGAACCGACATATCCCGCACCTTCTGGGCGGGCGAGATGAACGTGCGCCCCACGTAGTGGTTGCGAATCAGGGCCAGCTCAAAGGGGATGCCGGTGGCCCGGGAAAAGCCCAAAGCCGCGGTGTTGCTGCTGTCCGGAACGGCGCAGACCAGATCCGCGTCCGCCGGGGCCTCGCGCCCCAGAATCTCCCCGCTGCGCCGCCGCACCTTTTCCACGCTGTTGCCGAAGACCTGGCTGTCGGGGCGGCTGAAGTAAACATGCTCGAAGATGCAGGCCTTCTCCGGGGCCTTGTGGGACAGGCGGAGGCTGGTCAGTTCGCCATCTCCCAGAATGACCATTTCCCCCGGTTCCACATCGCGCAGATACCGGGCGCCCAGGATATCGAAGGCGCAGCTCTCGCTGGCCACCACGTAGCTGTCCTTGTAGCGGCCCAGGCACATGGGCCGAAAGCCGTAGGGATCACGCACGGCGATCAGCTTGTCCCGCGTCATCACCAGCAGGCTGTAGGCGCCCTTGACCCGAGGCAGAATTTCGATGAGAGCATCCTCGCTGGCGATGGCCCGGCTGCGGGCCAGCAGGTGCAGGATGACCTCGGAATCGCTGGTGGTGCTGAAGATGCTGCCGTCCGCTTCCATCTCCAGACGCAGTTCCGGCGCGTTGACCAGGTTGCCGTTGTGGGCCAGGCTGATGCTGCCCCGATGGGAGGCCACCTGCAGCGGCTGGGCGTTCAGGATGTGGCTGCTGCCGCTGGTGCTGTAACGCACATGGCCGATGGCGTAGGTCCCCCGCAGGCCGTGGGTGGTTTCCTCATCGAAGATATCGGCCACCATCCCCATCTTCTTGTAGGTGCGCAGAGTGTGTCCGTCCGAGGCGGTGATGCCCGCACTCTCCTGCCCGCGATGCTGCAACGCGTGCAAGGCCAGGCTGGCCAGTTCGGCCGCCCCGTGGATGGCGGCAATGCCCACCACTCCGCATTCTTCTCCCCAGTGTCGCATCTATCGCTCCGTTCCGGCCATGAGCCAGGCTTCCATGTGCGGATTGATCAACAAGCCCTGTTTGCGCGTGCGGGCCACGGCCAGGCCGTGGCCGATGTCCGCGGCTTCGGCCGGGTCGCCCGACAACAGCAGACGCCACAGCACCCCCGACAGCACCGGGCCATCCTGCCCCAGGGGGAAAGCCACCACATCCACCGCGCTGAGACCCTTGGCCGGAGTCCCGCCCAGCAGGCGGTCGTACAATGCCCTGCCGCCCGAGAAGCCCTCCAGGTCCGTAGCCACCAGCTCACCGGGCCAGGCGGCGGGCAAGGCGCCGCCTCGGCAGTCGGCGCAGCCGAACCAGGGCGCGCCCGCCTCCTCGCCGACGATCTCCCCCCTCCAGACGATCCTTCATCACCAGCAGGGCGCTGGCGGCGTGCAGGTCCACACCCTTGTGGCTGGTCAGCAGCGTGTTCTGTCGCGACATCGTCCATCCTTCCGGCGCGGAGCGCTCAGCACATTTCCACCAGGCGGCGCAGCAGGAACGCGCCGGGCCCGGCCTCTTCCAGCAGTGGGAAATTCCCGGCGGCGGCCCGGCGCGCGCGGCCCCAGGCGCCGGGCTGGTCCTCGGGCACATGGCGCAGCTGCGCGGCCCGCTCGGGATGGGGCATCATGGCCAGCACGTTGCCCCCCTTGTTGGTCAAACCGGCCACGTCCAGCAGCGATCCGTTGGGGTTGGCTTCCCGGCGCCCCCCCAGCGGCGCGTACTGCAGGGCCACATGCCCGGCGGCGGCCAGCCGGGTGAAGAACGCGGGATCCTCATGGGTGAAGCGTCCCTCCGCATGAGCGATGGGCAGGGGAATGACCCCCGTGACGCCCTCCACGAAGGGGCTGCGGCTGCCGGCATGCGGCGTGACGGCCACCCACTGGGCGTGGTAGCCGCGCCGGCCGGGGAAGCGGTTGCGGGCCAGGGCCACCTCCACGGCCCCCGGCTCCAGGCCGGGCACCAGGCCGCTTTCCACCAGCACCTGGCAACCGTTGCAGATTCCCAGGATGGGCCGCCCCCCTTCGGCGGCCTGCAGCAGCACCCGCAGCAGCGGATCTTTGGCGGCCACGGCACCGGCCCGCACGCGGTCCTGATAACTGAAACCGCCGGGGATGAGGAAACCGTCAAAAGCAGCCAGTTCTTCAGGCTGGCGGGTCCAGCGGAAGATCTCCGCCTCGGCGCCGCTGCTGTTCAGCAGACGGGCGCTTTCCTCTTCGCAGTTCACGCCGGGCAGCTGCACCACCGCCACGCGAGGCTTGCGGTCCAGATTCACCAAGGGCACCCGGCCGGCCAATTCCTCCTGATCGTCCGGGCCGGCCACGGGCGGGACCATGGCCGCCGCCGGCTCGCCGCCCAGCAGACGGGGCAAGGCCTTCTGCCAGCCGGCCGCCATCCGCGGCACATCCAGGGTGGCCACCTCGGCGCCTGCGGCGTCACGCACGCTCAGGGTGGCGGTTGCGGTGACGGTCCCCAGCTCCCACCAGCACACCCCCGCGCCGTTCAATTGCGCGGTGGCGGCCGGCAGATTATCCGGCGCGACGGTCAGCACGAAACCGCCGTTCTCGCTGAACAGGAACTCACGCGCCGTCAGTTCGGCAACCGGCAGCCGGATATCCGCGCCGCGCGCCGCGGCCGCCTCCAGGCCCATGGCCATCTCGCTCAGGGCCACGGCCAGGCCGCCGTCGCTGATGTCGTGGGCCGCGGTCAGCAGCCCGGCGGAGACCAGGTCGATGACCGCGCGGATCTCCTTGCGGGCCGCCTCGAAATCCAGCTCCGGCACCGCCGGACGGCCCGCCTGGTAACCGGCGTCCAGGTACAGGGAGCCGGCCATCTCCGGGCCGCGTCGGCCCAACAGCAGGATGTGGTCGCCCGCGTCCCCGAAACGCTGGCTACGGCACTTGGTGTAGTCATCCACGATGGCCACACAGCCCACGATGGGCGACGGCGCCACGCTGCGGCCGGTGCTGCTCTGGTTGTAGAAGCTGACGTTG
>PDWJ01004139.1_pt1 | contig 13044 bp, 13 predicted proteins | sample 1430881 | NCBI WGS metagenome assembly PDWJ01 (sample SAMN01162460, study PRJNA174530) | Oral metagenome, whole genome shotgun sequencing project. | biome: Marine environment; feature: Marine mammal; material: Swab sample of the gingival sulcus; isolation source: swab sample of gingival sulcus... | reverse complement strand
CGGCAAAAAGTGGAAGGAGTTCGCTCTTTCCCTTTTTCCGAAAAAATATTTAACAATATCCTCCCAAAAAATTGCATTTACTAATGGAACTTACCTATTATCCGATAAACAATTTACGAAAACGGCGGAAATGACGGCTATTTGTGGAGGAAAACAGAAGTAGAAGAAAAAAAATATATTTGCAAAAAAACACAAGATGTTAAAGATTATGACGATTGTTGGGGCGCGACCTCAAATTATCAAAGCGGCGGCATTAAGCAGAGCTATACAACAGCATTTTCATACGTCAATTCAAGAAACTATTGTTCATACGGGACAACACTATGATGAAAATATGTCAGAGGTGTTTTTCCGTGATTTGGGTATCCCTAAGGAAGATTACAATTTAGGAGTCGGTTCCTCATCTCATGGGCATCAAACTGCCGGCATGATTTCAGGAATCGAAGACCTTTTGATAAAAGAGAATCCGGATGTTTTGGTGTGTTATGGCGATACAAACTCAACTTTAGCAGCAGCAATTGCTGCTTCAAAAATTCATACTCCGATTGTGCACATTGAAGCAGGTTTGCGCTCGTTTAATAAGGCTATGCCTGAAGAAATCAACAGAATTATGTGTGACCATGCTTCCACACTATTGTTTTCGCCAACTCGTGCGGGCTATAATAATCTTCGAAACGAAGGTTTCGATGTGAATAGCGAAGAACCTTACACGATAGATAACCCCGGTGTGTTTCACTGCGGAGACATTATGTATGACAATAGTGTGTATTTTTCTGAGGTTGCTGATGAGAAATCAGAATTGTTGGAGGAATTAGAAATACGAAAAGGAGCTTACATATTATGTACCGTTCACCGAAACAACAACACGGATGATTGTGATCGCTTGGAAGCGATTTTTAATTCTTTTGATCAGATTTCGAAAAGCGGAAAGACAATTGTCTTGCCAATTCATCCGCGTACTTCGAAGCTGTTAAAGCAAAATTTGAGTTTGGAACTGTATGATAGAATTACAAGCAATCCGGCGATTAAAATTATTCCTCCTGTAGGTTTTTTAGAGATGACTTTATTGGAGAAATGTGCTGAAATGATTGTTACAGATTCCGGCGGTGTTCAAAAAGAAGCATTCTTTTTTGAGAAACCTTGCATAATTTTGCGTTCCGAAACGGAGTGGACAGAATTGGTGGCGTGTGGGGCTGCCCGATTGTGTGATGCCGACTATGAAAAAATTGTAGCAGCATTTGAATATTTTAATACGACTGAAAAGCTTGAGTTTCCAAAGCTTTTCGGCGATGGTGAGTCTGCAAAGTTTATTTGTGAAACAATGCTGAATAATTTCAAGTAGGAGCGAAACTGAGTAAGTTGTCCGTGGAAAGATTTTTGAAGTCAAAGTTTTGGATTCTAGGATAATATTTTCTAATTTTGCACCCCCGTTTGTAGAAAGGGGAAAGATTTGTTTAATTATTAAAAAAATTGTTTAATGACAAGACAGTACGAAACCGTTTTCATTATGACTCCCGTTTTATCTGAAGAACAGATGAAGGAAGCGGTTAAAAAGTATGTGGACTTTCTGACAGAAAAAGGTGCAGAAATTGTCCACCAAGAGCATTGGGGGCTAAAAAAGTTAGCATATCCAATCCAGAAGAAATCAACAGGGTTCTATCATCTTATTGAGTTTAAGCATGACGGAACATTAATCAACGAGCTTGAAGTGCAGTACAAGCGTGACGAGAGAATTATGAGATTCTTGACAGTGAAGCTTGATAAGCATGCTGTTGCTTACAATGAAAAGAAAAGAAGAATAAAAGCTCAAAAGCAAGATCAAGCGAAAGAAGCTTAGTATTTAATTCAAAACAATCATTAAGATGGCAAATAATAACTCAGATATAAAATATCTAACGCCGATAGCTGTTGATATTAAAAAGAAAAAATACTGTCGCTTTAAGAAAAGCCGCATTAAGTATATTGATTATAAGGATGCTGATTTCCTTCTAAAATTTGTTAACGAACAGGGTAAAATTCTTCCAAGAAGAATTACCGGAACTTCAACTAAATATCAGAAAAAAGTTGCTCAGGCTATTAAGCGTGCTCGTCACCTTTCTTTAATGCCTTATGTTGCTGACTTACTAAAATAAGGAGGAATATCATGGAAATTATATTAAAAAAAGATGTTGCAAACCTAGGTTATGCTAATGATCTGATTCAAGTAAAAGACGGATACGGAAGAAATTATCTTATCCCTAAGGGCTATGCTGTTTTGGCAACACCAAGCGCGAAAAAAGTGAGAGAAGAAGATCTTCGTCAGAAGGCTCATAAAGAGGAAAGACTTCGTAGTGAAGCTCTTGCTCTTGCTGAATCTGCTAACGGTCTTAGCCTTAGAATTGGTACTAAAGCTGCTGCTTCCGGTAAGATTTTTGGCTCTGTTAATGCAATTCAAATTGCAGAAGCTCTTAAAGAACAGCACAACTTTGAGGTTGATCGTAAGAAAATCAATGTTGATGGTGATACAATTAAGGAACTTGGAAGCTATGTTGCTAAAATTAAGTTCTATAAAGATATTGTTGCAGAAGTAAATTTTGAAGTATTTGCTGAATAATTCATTTCTGTTTGCAGATGAAAAATCCCGACTTTTGTTTGAGTCGGGATTTTTTTATGCCCAAATGCTTACCTGCAACAGAAAATTAAAAATCATTGTTTTCTTATATTTGCAAAAAATAAACGAATGATTTCTAACAGTAAAATAAAGTATATTAGCGCATTACATCAATCGAAGTTTAGAAAGAAATTCTCCCAATTCATCACTGAAGGGCATAAATTGGTTTTGGAAAGTATTCACAGTAATCATGAAGTTGTTGAGGTGTATGCCACCGAAAAATGGATGACGGCGTACGCCCAACTTGTCCCGAAGTCTGTTTTACTGGAGCAAGTGAGCGAAAAGGATATGAAGAGAATCTCAGCCCTTCATTCGCCATCCCCTGTGTTAGCGGTGGTTAATATTGTGCATAAAAAGATTCAAGCACATAAAATTAAAAATCAATTAATACTTGCACTAGACAACCTTCAAGACCCCGGAAATTTAGGTACGATCATTCGTACGGCAGATTGGTTTGGAATCAAGCATATTGTTTGTTCGCAAAATACTGTGAGCTGCTACAATCCTAAGGTTGTTCAGGCAAGCATGGGTTCAATTTTTCATGTTGATATATCTTACACTGATCTGAAGCCTTATTTACAAGATTCTGCAAAGCACAACATCCCAATCTACGGAACATTCTTGGATGGTGAAAATATCCTTGAAACATCCCTAACAAAAAATGGAATAATCCTTATAGGTAACGAAGGAAAGGGGATATCGAAAGAATTACAACCCATAGTAAATAAACGTTTACTAATTCCGAATTTTAACGCTAATTCGGGACAAGATTATAAGACAGCAGAATCATTAAACGCATCAATCGCAACTGCTATTATATGTTATGAATTCCAACGTAAATAGTAACATACATATTATCCAAAACATACCAATCATCAAATTTTAAAAAACATTTGACTTTATGGGAAAATAGCTCTACATTTGTAACTCAAATTTAAAAATCGAAAAACAGTGATTAAAGAACCTAAAGTTATCAATTATCACATTGAAGAAATTGTGATTAAAGAAGGTTTGTCAGAAAGAACAAAAAAAGTTTGCTTAAGCAGCACACTTGATACTCTTTACAAACTGATTAACTATTATCTCAAATACGGAAACTTTAGAAAGATCCGTAATTGTGGAGAAAAAACAAATACAGAACTACTGCAAACGGTTGAAAAATATATCAACCAATACGATATTAAGAAAGAAGACCTGATTCTCAATGAGACAAATTTATTATTCGATCGCTTGAAGTTTTATTGCTACGAACATTATGGGGTTTCGTCAGAAGACACTGAAAGTTTAAGACACCAATTCTTCAAGAAAGAATTTCCGTTTTTCAAGTATCTTGACATCATTCTTAAAAGTGTTCTTAACGATAGGGAATATTTCATCTTTGAAAACAATTTTGCATATATAGCCGGCAAAAAAAGACTTACTTTACAAGCTATCGGAGATTTGTATGATATTACGCGCGAGCGTGTCAGACAAATAGCACTCTACGTTCCTTCAAAAATCCAAGATATTCTTGAGGTATTCCGCGAAGATCTTTACTTTGTTAAGTACTATGTGAATTATAAGATTGATGTCAATAAGGAATTTGTTGTTTATAACGAGAAAAACATTTGGAACTACAACAGAACGGAAGATCTTAAATACACACAGAAGTTTTATGCAAACGTAATCGCTACTGTGTTTACGGATAATCTTGTTGTGATACAAACAAAGAAAATGCTTTACAAACACTATTTCCTTGTAGATAGAGATATTGCTTCACAGTATGATTTTAAAAATTTCTACATGGAAATAGAATATCGTCTTGATGATAGAGTTGAAGAGGATTACTCAGAAAACGTCAACGACATTATTCGTCAATTCATGCTTCAACCAAATAATGCAGAACTTTTCGATGCAGTAGCTCCATTGTGTAAGAAAATTATTACGACTGAATTTAAGCTTAAGCTTGATCCGAATGATAATATTACATTCCCACGAAATACATTGAAGAAGATTTCAGAGTACATTCTTGAGGTTATGGAAGCGAAGGGACGTCCAATGCGACTTGAAGAGATTGCCGAAGACCTTGCAAAGATAAAAGTGAAGAGTCCGCACAATATTGAATCACTCCGTTCGTCAATTTTGAGTATCAAAGATGTACTTGCTATCGGTAAAACTTCTACATACTCTCTAAAGCGGTGGGGAGAGGTAAAGACCGGTACAATTAAGAAACTTGTTAAAGAGTTTTTGATCCAGTTTGAAGATCCTAAGCATATTGATGAAGTTGCTGAATATGTGAAAAAATATCGTGATACAAACTCTAAGAACATTCTTTCTAACCTAAAGTTAGATAAGACGGACACCTTTATTTTCTTTAAAAAAGGTTATATCGGTTTGAGAGAAAAAGACTATGAAAATACCTCAAGACTGTTTCACCGACTGGTATTGTCAAAATAAATATTGAATATGACAGATAAAGACCGTAATTTTGCGGTCTTTACTTTTTTAGACAAATGAACTTTGTCGAAAATTCAAACAGAAACGTTTATATATTATGATCTTAAAACTTATAGGAATAAGTATATTGCTGATGGGCGTTGCTTTTGCCGGTATTGCTATTAAAATGTTTATAAAAAAAGGAGCGGTATTTACCAAAAGTTGTAGCAGCGCAGATAGTTCCGGAAAGAAAATGGGTTGTACTTGTGAGTCAGACGGATCGAAGCCAAAATGCAAGAACTATGAAAAACATCACGGCAAACAAGTAAATGTTGAGACAATAAAAATTTAGGCATAAAATCCGGACTATGTTCGATATTTCAATCACTCATGTATTTCTCGTAATAATCATTGGTATTGTTGTCGGATTTATTAACACCTTAGCAGGGAGTGGTTCGGTTATTTCGCTTCCTCTTTTGATTTTCTTGGGACTTCCTCCAAATGTTGCAAACGGGACAAATCGTATAGCAATTCTTCTTCAAAATCTTGTTGGGCTCAAGGGTTTTCATAAAAGAAAATATTTAGATACAACATCGGGGAAAAAACCCGTAGTTATAACTGTAATTGGTGCTTTAATAGGGGCATCCATTGCTGTGGAGATATCAAATGAAGTTATGGAAATCGTTATCGGAATTGTACTGGTTGTCATGTTTTTTGTGATTTTATACAAACCTGAACGATGGTTAAGAACGGAATCGCAAAAATCTACGAAAGATTTTTCCATAGCTCAATTAATATTATTTTTTTCGATAGGATTGTATGGCGGATTTATTCAAGTAGGTACCGGTATTTTCTTGCTTGCGACATTCGTTCTTGGTGGCGGTTATGATCTCATTCGCGCCAACGGATTGAAGCTTATGATTATGTCGATTTACACCTTTTTTGTCCTTGCAATATTTATATATACAGATAACGTAAACTTTGTGTGGGGAATGATTTTTGGCGTTAGCAACATGCTTGGTGCAGGGTTAGCAACTCGATTTGGACTCAACCTTGGTCCGAAATTTATCCGATATATTCTTCTCGGAATGATTACTTTGTCGTCGTTAAAATTATTCGGCTTTTTTGATTGGATCAGTTCTTTTTTTTAGAAATGCGTTCTGCTCCGACAAGTCCGACTTTTTATTCTGCGCTGAAAAAGAATTGTTTTAAGCAAATTTTCAGCTTTCGGAGCAGCCTCTGCATTAACACTATCATTCCTCAAAATCGTACTTCGATTGTTGTGATTTCAAACGAAATACAAATGCATCGTAAGGCTCCATAGAAAGCGGAATACCTTCGTGAAATACCTTTCCTACCGATTCGCTAAACGAAGTGTTAGAACAAAAAACATCTTTACCATGCAAATCCGAAATTGAGGCTATTCCCATTAAATCGAAAGCGTGATGAGGAATTTTTAACCTAAAATCACACCTTTCATTTCTTAGGTTACACACTATAAGAAAAGCTTGTTCATCGTTGTAGCGTAAATACGCAAATATGTTATCCGGGTTTATGTATTGATAATCCTGATTTACCCACATTAAGTCATACAACTTCCCATCGTAAAATGCACTGTTATTTTTACTTAAAGTAAATATTTTTTTATAAAGCTCTTTCAATTTACGTTCATCCCTAAGCAAAGCCTCATCGTTGAAGTTTCCATTGTTGTTCCACCGTTGCAGGCAAGCTAAGGACCAATAGTCAAAAATAGTTGTTCGTCCATCCTTGCCGGAGAATCCTTCTTCGTCCATTCCCTTCTCTCCAAATTCCTGACCTTGATACAGCATAGCCGGTCCGTTATTCATTGTAACACTAATCAACATGAAAGGAATAGCTGACAATGCCGACTTGGCAAAGAAATCGGATGCTATGCGTTGCTCATCATGGTTTTCGAGAAATCGGAGCATTTGATCGTCAAGGTTGTTCAATCGCTTCCACGATTCTGATATCTCTTTTGCGCTTCCATGCCCTTCCATAATATTTCTGAGGCTGTCGTATAAGCCTACTTTATCGTAGAGGAAGTCGAAACCGGCATCCACGATAAAAGCTTCATACAATTTGGGATTGTAAATTTCAGCAATAAAAACCAGATCGGGATATTCCGATTTTATTTCTTTAATGACCCACTTCCAAAACTCAACGGGAACCATTTCCGCCATATCACAGCGAAAAGCATCCACACCAAAAGCAGCCCAGTACAGAAGTACATCCTTCATTTTGAACCACGTATTCGGTATCGGATCAAAGTGCTTAGTGCCATCCTGATGATTCACTCCATAGTTTAACTTAACAGTCTCGTACCAATCGTGAATGGACGGTTCATTCGTAAACACATCATTGCCCGTAGCCTTTGCCGGTGACTCAACATAGGAATCAGATTCCTGAATCAATTGCGCATAACGCTTCTGTATGTCGGCGGATATTTGCAATTTTTTGTCGGGGATGTAATAAAAATTATTGTTCGGGGCAAATGCTTTTGATTTATCATCATCAAAACCAAAATCCGTAACTGCAGATGGTTTGGCATCACTTACATAATTGCGTGCGAGGTGATTTGGTATAAAATCCATAATAACTTTCAAGCCTTGCTCGTGTGTTCTTTTTATCAATGCTCTGTATTCATGCAAACGTTTGTTTACATCATTTGCTAAATCGGGATCTACATCATAATAATCCTTTACCGCATAGGGTGAGCCAGCGCGTCCTTTTATAATTTGTGGATAATCCTTGGCAATTCCATAGTCGGTATAATCGGTCATGGTGGCGTGCTCCAGTACGCCGGTATACCACAGATGACTAAAACCAAATTCTTTCAATGAGCTAAGAGCCTCCAAAGTAATGGAATCGAACTTGCCACATCCATTTTCGGTAATATCACCGTTTTTTTTCGGGTGCTCGTTCGTGTTTCCAAACAATCGCGGAAACATTTGATATACAAGGATTTTTTCCTTCATAATTTAACTAAATATTTAAAGAAACAACTGTTGCTTGTATTTTACAACCCTTGTTTTCAATTTTTGTTTTTTTACTAATTGGTGTTTGTCTATAATGTTGAAGTTTTGCGGAGTGTTTGCTTTAAACCCTTCGAATTTGAGGCTTCTGAAGGCTCAAAAATGAGGGAAGTATCAAGTAAATGGTCGTTTTGCATAAAACAGACACAACATCTAAGTTGGGCACAAACACCAATTCAGGGTTGTTTTGCAGCTGTAAAGATACGAATAATCGTAAGGTCTTAGAAATATGTATTTACTTTTCTATTTTTGTGGATATGAATTTTATTCGGAATAAATATGACAAGGGGCTTCTTATTTTGATGTTATTTAGCTTCTTGGTTCGGCTTTTGGTTGCTGCTTTGATTGACCTGGGAAATGATGAGGTCTATTATTGGACTTATGCTTTGTATCCGGACTGGTCACACTTCGACCATCCTCCGATGGTTGGTTGGTTTATTCAGTTGTTTTCCTTGAACCTGCTTTTCGATAGTGAGCTTTTTATTCGGATGTCTTCGCTGATTGTCGGAACATTTAATTTGTTTCTAATTTATAAGATTGGGGAACAAATTAAAGACACTCGAACAGGTTTTATTGCAGCTTTGCTCTACACGAGTTCCATCTATGGATTTGTGATTACCGGAATTTTTATTCTTCCTGATACTCCACAGATTTTCTTTTGGTTATTGGCTCTTAAAATTTTGTTGAAAATCTTACCGGAAAAAGAAATCAATGCAGATATTAACCGAAAAATGTTTTTGGCATCACTGCTTATAGGTTTTTCGGTTTTGAGTAAATATACAGGAATTTATGTTTTTGGCGGTGCAGGTCTTTACATCTTAATTTATAACCGTAAATGGTTTTCTGCTTGGTCTTTGTATCTTGGGGCTGTGTTGATTCTCGTTATGCAGATTCCTGTTCTTTATTGGAATTATAGCAACGATTTCATAAGCTTTACCTATCATGGTGCGAGGGTTGATGCGCAGCAATCTGAACTTAATTTTGGGTATTTCTTTAATGAGCTGCTGGGGCAATTTGCATACAACAATCCGATAAATTTCCTTATCGTTTGGATTGCTGTGTTGGCTTATCTTTTTGGAAATAAGTATTTGAAAAGAGAATCATTTAGAATATTGCTGTTCAATGCATTCCCTTTGATTGCGACTTTTTTGTTTGTGTCATTATTTCGGCGAACTTTGGCGCATTGGTCGAGTCCGGGATATTTTGCGCTGCTACTCATTGGCGCAGCATGGCTTTCCGAAAAGTATAAATATTTTGTGCCTACGATATTAAAGTTTGCAATTTCGATTATGCTTCTTGCCGTTGCGGTGGGGGTAGCGCAGATTAATTATGGGGTGTTGGATAAATATACAATTAATAGAAAAAGTGAATTGCGATATGGTAAGAATGAACCCAGTCTTGATATGTATGGCTGGGGGCAGATTCGTGATTACCTGCAAACACAGGGGCATCAATTACCCAAATGTATTGTGAGCAATAAATGGTTTCCTGCTGCGCATTTGGATTATTATGTCGCCAATCCTTTGAATATCAAATTGCTAACTATAGGTACTCTAAACGATACACATAAATACGAATGGATAACGGTAGAACGGGGTGCTTATGAGATGGGTATGGATGCCATAGCGTTTTCGTTATCAAATCAATATGTAGATATTCCTGCGGAATATAAATCTTACTTCGAAGAAGTTGTTCCTATTGATACTCTTGAAATTTTACGCTCCGGTCAGAAGGTGAAGAATGTCTTTGTTTATCGTTTGAATGGTTTGAAGAAATTACCAAAGATTGAGCATCTGTCTGTGAGGGAATAGCCATGTTTTTGAGAATTGACTAAAGCAACGAAACCGTTTAAAAAATAAACGGCTTCGTTGTTGTGAATAGAAATGTACGGAGATTACAATGAACCAATCATTTTTGAAGGGTCTACCCACTCGTCAAACTCTTCATTTGTCAGGTAGCCAAGTTCGAGTGCCGCCTGACGTAGCGTACTGTTTTCTTTGTATGCTTTTTTTGCTATTGCAGCAGCTTTTTCGTAACCAATGTGTGTGTTTAATGCTGTAACCAACATCAATGAGTTTTCAAGGTTTTCTTTAATTGCAGGTTCGTAAGCTTCGATACCAACAGCGCAATTATTGTTGAAGGAAACACAAGCGTCACCCAACAGACGAGCAGCTTGAAGCAAGTTGTAGATCATTACAGGTTTAAAAACGTTCAACTGGAACTGACCTTGCATTCCTCCGGCAGTGATTGCCGCATCGTTTCCGATAACTTGAGCACAAACCATTGTTAATGCTTCAACCTGAGTAGGGTTTACTTTTCCCGGCATGATGGAGCTGCCCGGTTCATTTGCAGGCAAACGAATTTCTCCAATGCTGCATCGAGGTCCGGAAGCCAACAGGCGAATATTATTTCCAATGTGCATAAGGCTTACGGCAAGAGTTTTCAATGCTCCGGAAACTTCAACAATGGCATCGTGAGCCGATAGTGCTTCAAATTTGTTATCAGCACTTACAAATGGGAATCCTGATAATTCAGCAATTTTTTGAGCTACTTTAACATCGTAGTTTTTCGGAGTGTTTAAGCCTGTACCTACGGCTGTACCTCCAAGAGCCAACTCTGTAAGGTGTGCAAGCGAATTGTTTAATGTGTTCAATCCGTGATCGAGTTGTGAAACATAGCCGGAAAATTCTTGACCAAGTGTTAAAGGTGTGGCATCCATCAAGTGTGTACGTCCGGCCTTTACGAATGAGGTGAATGATTTAGCCTTTTTGTCGAGTGTTTCGCGAAGTAATTCAATGCCCGGAATGGTTGTTTCAACAATCATCTTGTATGCAGCTATGTGCATGGCTGTAGGGAAAGTATCGTTGGACGATTGACTCTTATTTACATCGTCATTCGGGTGAATGAATTTAGATTCATCTGTTAAGGAACCGCCATTCAATACATGTGCACGATTCGCAATAACTTCATTCATGTTCATGTTTGACTGAGTACCTGAACCGGTTTGCCAAATTACAAGTGGAAAGTTCCCTTCGAGTTTGCCTTCAAGAACTTCATCACAAGCCTTTGCAATTAGTTCGGCTTTGTCCTTAGGTAACACACCAAGATCGCAATTCGTTAAAGCTGCTGCCTTTTTTAGGTAGGCAAAAGCTTCAATAATTTCCGCAGGCATTGATCCTTCATCGCCGATTTTAAAGTTCATTCTGGAACGTTCTGTTTGAGCACCCCAATATTTTTCAGCGGGAACTTCAACATTGCCCATGGTATCTTTTTCAATTCTAGTTTTCATATTTATGGTTTTTGGATTATATAATCTTATCTATTTCCGATACGGGTACTCCCCAAACAGCTTTTTTGTCAAGCTCAACAATCGGACGCTTCAACAATTTTGGATTTTCAAGAATTATCTGAATCCATTCATGATCGCTGAAATTCTTCCCTTTGAGTTCTTTTTTGAAATACTCTTCTTGTGTGCGAACCATATCCAAAGGATTCTTATTTAATTTTACAAGCAACCTTTCCAAATCTTCTTTTGTGAGCGGATTTTTCAGGTATAAAACAACCTCAAAGTCAAGGTTTTTCTCTTTTAGGTATTCAACCCCGGCACGTGATTTTGAACATCTGGGGTTATGATATATTTTGATCATCTGTTTTTCTACAAAGTTACAAAAAGTTATTTATTAAGGTCTTATTCGTTTTATTTTCATGAAAAAAGTGATTTAAACGTCACTTCCATATTCCATGAGGTAGGCTTTTATAAAATCGTTGATGTCGCCATCCATCACAGCTTGAACATTAGAGGTTTCAATGCCTGTTCTGAGGTCTTTTACTAATTTATAGGGGTGCATCACATAGTTTCGGATTTGCGATCCCCATTCTATTTTCTTTTTGCTTCCTTCAATTTTTGCTTTGGCTTCTTCGCGCTTTCGCATTTCAATTTCATAAAGTTGTGATTTTAACATTTGTAAAGCTTTATCTCGATTCTGTTGTTGCGAACGGGTTACTTGACATTCGATGATGATGCCCGAAGGTGCATGTTTCAGCCGAACAGCAGTTTCAACTTTGTTTACATTCTGACCTCCCGGACCGCTACTTCTAAAGGTGTCCCACGAAATATCTGCCGGATTGATTTCAACTTCAATGTTATCATCAATTACAGGGTAGGAGTAAACCGAAGCAAAACTGGTGTGGCGTTTGTTTTGTGAATCGAAGGGCGATAAGCGAACAAGACGATGAACACCATTTTCACCCTTTAAGTAGCCAAAAGCAAAATCGCCATCGAACTCTAAAGATACGGATTTAACACCCGCAACATCTCCTTCTTGATATTCGAGTTCTCTGACCTTAAAATTGTTTCTTTCGCCCCATCTGGCATACATTCGCATTAGCATCTCAGCCCAATCCATACTTTCCGTACCTCCGGCACCTGCTTGTATCTTAATTACGGCATTGAGCTTGTCTTCCTTGCCACTTAGCATGTTCAGAAATTCCAATTCTTCAATTTGTTTCAGACATTCTGCGTATTGTGCTTCAAGTTCTTCTTCGCTCGCTTCACCATCTTTCAGGAAATCAGCAATTACTTGTAGGTCTTCATAAGAATCGTTAACAGCTTCATAGGCTTTTGTCCATTTCTTTTGGGTACGAATTTCTCGCATAAACGCTTCTGCTTTTTTCGGATCGTCCCAAAAATCGGGTGCTTGAGTCTTTTCTTCAGCTTCTTCAATCTCAATTATTTTACGATCAATGTCAAAGATGCCTCCTTAAGGCATCAATCCTCTCGTTAAGTGCTTTTATGTCATCAAATGTTTTCATCGGTTTGTTGTGTTTTTTGTAGTGCAAGATTGATCATTTCACTCTCATAGCCTTTTGAATAGGCGTGTTGAAACAACTTTGCTTTTATCTTATATTGATCTTTGTCCTTAATTT